>Ga0247723_1000055_pt1 | contig 64365 bp, 115 predicted proteins | sample MSEWelMarce5H_FC_FD_189079 | JGI IMG/M metagenome (GOLD analysis project Ga0247723, IMG submission 189079) | Subsurface sediment microbial communities from gas well in West Virginia, United States - MSEEL Well Study Marcellus 5H_FC | ecosystem: Environmental > Terrestrial > Deep subsurface >...
TCTCTTAACATTGTCATTCCATATGCTCCTCCTGCTTTAGCAATACCCTTTCCTCTTAAAATAGGAGAAACTAGCACTCTGGCTGACTTGACATTTCCATCTTTATCTGGTTTTGTCCATGAGGAATATGCATCTGGATAATCATTTAGGATGTAATCTCCAACGCATACTGAACCACTTGGGTATTTGTCATTAAAGTATATAGAACATATTCCGTCTATATTTTTATTTGGATGATTTTCAAAAAACACATAGTAAAACCATGCACCGTTCAGTTGTTCTGGATAATCAAATTTTAACAAATTTGAAGTATCAATAACTCTGATCACTACTTTTTAGTTTTCTGCTGTTTGGTATCCATCGTAAACCAAGAAGTGGTCTGTATAGAACAAGTCATAAGGCTCACAGTTTATAGAAACTACCTGATGAGGAATATGTGAGATAGTCAACTCAGTTATTGCAGTCCAAGTATTTGTATCTGTAGACCACAACTCATCTGTATCTAGAAGATCAATAGATGCAATCATCTTTGAAACTCCATCTCTTTTTACTAGCATATAGTGAGATCCTGAATAAAATTCACCATTGATAGATACAGAGTCTTCTGCTGTAGTTGTTCCTATATGCATAATTGTTGTTTCCTTGTCAGGAACCATAGATAGGTCTGCTGGGTTTCCTGACCAGTTTTTAACATCTTCCTTTGTAAAGTTTATTCCTAGTCCAGGAATTTCTGTAGAAACTAGTACATCTCCTACTTGAAGATTTCCTGCTTCAACGTATCCATTTGTGGTTAACACTAATGTGTGTACGCTTACAGACTTACCGAAACTATAGGCACCGAAGGCTCCAAAGGCTCCAAAAGCACCGAAGGCACCGAAGGCACCGAAGGCACCGAATGCACCGAATGCACCGAAGGCACCGAATGCACCGAATGCACCGAAGGCACCGAATGCACCGAAGGCACCGAATGGTGTTGTACATGTGTTAACAATGTCATAGTTGGGGCAACCTGATGCTGTAACGCATTCTCTACGATATCCTGTCTGACCTGCTGGACAAGCACGGTCATATTCACCATAAACACAGGATGTACAGTTTAGTACAGGTGCTGGTGTAGGTGCTGCAGTGCAACTATTACTTAGTACATAGTCAGGACATGCTGCTGCTGTACGGCAGTTGTTTATACTTCCTACTTGACCTGATGGGCATGATGAGGTATAAGTGCTCAAACATGATACACAATCAAGTGCTGGTGTTGGAACTGGTGTTGGAACTGGTGTAGGTGCTGGGGCACAAGTATTTGTTCCTGCAATTTCATAATCTGGGCATGATGCAGCAGTTACACAAATTGTAACACTTCCAACATAACCAGAAGGGCAAGAGCCTGCACGAGTGCTAAGGCATGCCTGACAGTCAACTACTGGAGTTGGTACTGGTGTAGGTGCTGGTACGAAACCAAAAGCACCAAATGGTGCGAAAGAGAATGCTGTAGTAACAGATCCTGATGCAGAAGATGTTCCTGAGTTTCCATTGGCATTGGTAGCATAAACATTGTATGTTTGTGCTGATCCCTGCTCTTGACCAACATTTACTGCAGTTGAAGAAGTATCTCCTGCTTTACCATCATCAGATGTCCAACGATAGTTAGTAATTGCTTTTCCACCATTATCTGGTGCTGTCCATGAAACATAGTCTGTTCCTGCTGAAGGAGTTGATGCTGATGGTGCTCCTGGTGTTGCTGGAACTGTAGTTACTGTTACTGCTGAAGATACAGAAGATGATGGAGATGTTCCAATTTCATTTGTTGCAGTTACTGTTGCAGTAACTGATGCTGACGAATTAACTCCTGTAACGGTTATAGGAGAAGAAGACCCAGTATTGCTTTGTCCGCTACTGAGTGTTACTGTGTAGGATGTTGCTTGAGGAGAGCCTGCTGGCAGTGCAAATGCAACTGATACGGCACCATTATTGTATGGTCTTGCTGTTCCGACATCTGTTGCGACAACATTTATTGGTGCAAGTGGTGCCAAGAAGTCATTCGCTGCCTGTGATCTTCCACCTATATTCTTATTAACTGCCATCTCTGTATCTCCTTTTTCCTATTTAAATTTTTATGCTGTTAGGTCGCCGTAAACTACCCAAGTATCTGCTGCTCTCTTAAAAAGAGTAACTCCAGACCATTGTGTACGCAACTTTAAACCTGGTGTTGCATTAACAGTTACTCCTGCACCTGCAGCAATTGTAACCTGTCCTGTGCCTGTTTGAAGAACATCTATGGATGTTCCGATTGGAAAATTAACTGATGATGATGGTGGAACTGTAAGTGTTATTGCTGATGCAGATCCCATTTCAATTAGATCATCTCTTTCAGTTAATGATGAAAGTGTATATGACTCTGTCTTTTGAGTAATTGGTGTTAAAGAGTCTACCTTTAATCCAAGACTAGTTGTGACTGATGCTGCAAAGTTTGCGTCATCGCCAAGGGCTGCAGCAAGTTCATCAAGTGTATTGAGGGCTGCTGGGGCACCTGCTAGTAGTGCATTAACCTGTGATGTTGCATCTGCGATTGCTTCTGCCTTTGCAGTTGCGATTGCTTGTGACTGTGCTGTAGATACTGGCTTGGCTGTGTCTTCTGTATTATCAACATTTCCAAGACCAAGTGATGCCTTTGTTACTGCTGCAACTTCTGACTTAAGTGCTAGAAGTGAAGTATCTGCAATTCCGTGTACATCTGATGTATCTGTATTGTGTGTAGAAATCTTTGTATCTGCTGCAGATGCTGCTGCTGTGATAGCCTCAGTCTTTGCAGTTTCGATTGCTGTAGCCTGTACTGTAGATACTGGCTTACTTAAGTCTGATGTGTTATCAACACTTGAAAGTCCTACTGAAGACTTTGTAAGTGCTGCTACTGCAGTTGTAACTGCTGTACTTGCTGCTGTATCAGCATACGCTTCTGTTGCAATTTCAGGAGCAACGTCAAACGCTTCATCAACTGAGTTCCATACAAGACCATATCCTGCAAGAGATGGGTATCCACCAACGGCACCATCAAGAGCATTGCCAATAGCAATTACAAGGTCTTCGGTCTTAACTAAATCTGCTGTGTCTAAAATTCCATGAACATTTGTTGTTTCATCATTATGTGACAAAATCTTTGCATCTGCTGCAAGACCTGCTGCAGTGATTGCATCTGCTTCTGATCCATCAGCATACGCTTTTGTTGCAAGAAGGGCTGTATTAGCAATTCCATGAACATTTTCTGTTGCTGAGTTATGAGTTGAAACATTAGACTCTGAGACTGTTGCTGAAGCAGCAATTGCTTCAGTCTTTGCAGTTGCAATTGCTAGTATTTGTGCATTTGAAACTGGCTTATCTAGATCCAGAGTGTTATCAACATTTGCAAGACCTACTGAAGACTTTGTGAGTGCTCCTACTGCAACTGAAATCTTTGAATCTGTTGCTGCAAGTGCTTCTGTTTTAGCAGTTGCTACATTTGCTGTAGTTGCTAGAAGCGAAGTGTCAGCAATTCCGTGTACGTTTGTTGTGGCTGCGTTGTGGGCTGTAAGCGCTGTTGCTGCAGCAGTTGCTGCTGCTTGGGCTTGTGCTGCTCCACCAAGAACTACGTTGTCAACTCTTGCGTTTGTTGCTAATGCTGACAAGAAGTTGGGATCATCGCCCAAAGCGTCTGCGATCTCTGCCAAAGAGTCTAGAGTTGCTGGTGGAAGACCCACAACTGCATCAATTGCAGCCTGAAGTTCTGTTGCGTTAGCAAAATATACCAACTGGGACCATGTAGATGTTCCATTACCCATCTTAAATTTGCTGGTGTCAGTTTCAAAACCGATTTCACCTGCTGCTAGTACTGGGTTTACAGACGCCCATTGGGATGCTAATCCCCTACGCTGTTGCATTCTTGTTGCCATATTTAGTTCTCCTTAGTACGGGCTGCGTACGTATTCTTTGTAATTATACCACTTAGTATTTGCATTATCTTAAACTCCCCCGCCATCAAGGACAAGGTTTAGACTTGAGATATCCTGTATTGCTGCTTTAACAAAGGCTGTTGTTGCAACCTGTGTTGTATCAGTTCCAACTGTAGCAGTTGGTGCTACAGGTGTTCCTGTGAATGTTGGTGACTGTGCTGGGGCAATATCGAAGAAAACAGAACCATCGTTTGTGAATTGCCACTTATCTTGCGACTCATTCCAGCGAACTTGAACATTTGATTCATCTCCACGAACAACTCTTATTCCAGAGTTTTCGCTTGGAGTGCCACTTGTAAAATTGCTATTTAGGTCGATAATGTTATCAGCCAAAGATATTGTTTCGCTGTTTATTGTTGTGACTGTTCCGCCAACTGAAAGGTTTCCAATAACTGAGAAATTTCCGCTAACTTCTGCATTATCATTAATATAAACTTTTCCGATGCCATTTCCTGACAAGGATAGGTCTGTATTTGTTGTCTTGCTTGTAACGCTATCTGATCTAACGCCATTGCTGAACATAATTCCATTGCCGTCGGCGCTTGAGAAGTTTGCTCCTATTTCAACAACTACTGGACCTTTTACATTGATTGATCCTGTTCCTGTTGGGTCAAGTTCAATGTTACCGCTTCCGCTTGTTCGTAGTCCTAGATTTTCGTCAATATCTGCTGATACAACGATTGCTCCTGACTCATCCTGAAGAACTTTCTGACCATTAACATAAAGAGATCCTGGACCAACATATACGTCCTTGAACATCTTTTCTGGTGAGCCTAGGCTATATGTGTTATCTGTTGCTGGAATAATATCTCCGCCTGCAGTAACTGCTGGAAGGACTACTGTACCAGTAAATGTTGGTGAAGCCTTTGGTGCCTTTAGATCAAGTGCTGTATTACGAGCAGTTGTTTCTGCTGCTACCTTTGCAGTAGCATCTGCTGCTGCTGTTTCTTCTGCAGCAGTCTTTGCTGCGTTAGCCTTGGCCGTAGCGTCTGCTGAGGCTGTTGCTTCTGCAGCAGTCTTTGCTGCGTTAGCCTTTGAAGTAGCATCTGATGAGGCTGTAGAAATAGCCTCTGACTTAGCAGTTGCAATATTTGTTGTTACTGTAGAGAAAAAGTTTGCATCGTCGCCTACGGCTGCTGCAAGTTCATTAAGAGTGTTTAGCAGACCTGGAGCACCATCAATTAGGCCTTCAAGTGCTGCTGCTGCGTCGGCAGTAAAGTATATTAGGGAGGCCCAACGAGTTGTTCCATCACCAATCTTAAATTTATTTGTATCAATTTCAAAACCGATTTCACCTGGTGACAAAATTGGATTTGCAGATGTCCACTGCGCTGCAGTGCCTCTTCTTTGCTGTTGTCTAACTGCCATGTATTTTTCTCCTTATGGGGGCTGCCCATTATTATCTTATTATAACATCCAATTTTTAATTGAAGTTATCTATTGCTATTCCGCCATCTCTGGTAGAAGTAAACTCTGTGTCTGATGCATTTCCAGAGTCTGCCTCTGAAGTCATTGGACTATCAAAAAACCCAGAATCCACAAACATACTCACAATAAAGCCAGTGCCATCAATTGCTGTGTCGTGAATGTGATCTGGAATACTATTTGTGTCTTCTATGGTTGCTTGGGTGTACCAGGCTCCATTGTAGTAAAAGTTAACTCTATTTGTTAGAGTGTCTAACCACTGTGTTCCGTTAGTTGGTGAAGAAGGAGCAGTAGAGCCTACGGCCATTGAACGACTATCGACATACTCCTTGGTTGCTGCATGGGCATTAAGGGTTGGAGCCCCTACTGTTACTGCATCTCCGAATGTACCGCCGTTTGCTACGACTAACCCATTCTTGACCTTAAAGTCTTTATCGACTGTTGCCATTTACTACTCCTTCTTCCAACTATTTTTATTTTTTATTAAACTAGAAGTGTTCCCATAACAGTAACTGTTGAGTTATTGTTAGAAGTTGTTGCTAGTAGTCTTACTTCTCCACCAGAAATATCTGCTGATATTGATGATGCTGATCCGTTAGTTCCAACAATTCCGTACTCTGTCATTGCAATGTTGTCATTGATATCAAGAGTCAAAAGAACCTTTGAGATTTCTGTGTGGTTACCATAAGCAACCTTAACTAGAAATTCTGCTGAACGGTATACTTCTGGATCAAATCCGTATGCTTGGTTGATTCCTGCTACTGGGCAAGAAACTGTTGCTGCAACTTGCTTGGCAACTGAGTTTACCTCAACTGCTGTAAATGAACGAGTTGTTCCGTCTACCGCAGCACGAGCACGAGCATCTGTGAAGTACTTGTTTGTACCTTCTGCAAGATCAGTTGTTGTAGAGTCTGCTACACCGTTTTCGGCGGTAATAACAAGACCCGAACCTGAACCTGTAATTGTAATGTTAGTCTTTGTAGCACCAGTCAAAAGGGCTGCTGCTGAAGACTTGGCACGAGAATCTAAGAAGTACTGGTTTGTTGAACCCTCTTCAATATCATCTGTGTCAATAAGATTAATCTGGTCTGCAATTGTTCCACCAACTGCAGCGATTGCTCGTGCATTTGTGAAGTAAAGGTTTGTTGGTCCCTCTTCAATGTCATCTGTGTCAAGAGCATTGATTGAATTTGTTGTATGTGTTTGTGCATTGTTCTGTGCAGTGCTTGCATAACCTTGAGCAATTACAAGAGCATCTGTGATTTCATTATCTGTGTAAGAGTTAGCATCTGCTTCTGCAGTGTCTGCGTAGCCCTGAGCAGTTGAAAGTGCTGTTGTAATTTCTCCATCTGTGTAAGAGTTAGCAGTTGTTACTGCATCAGATTCTGCTATGTTAGCATAGTTCTGGTAAGCAGTAGTAATCGCTGTCTCTCTGCCGTCTGTGTAAGAGTTTGCTGATGTTACTGCATCTGTTTCTGCTTGATCAACATAACCCTTAGTTGCTGCATGTAGGTTTAATGTTGGTGCACCTGGAAGGGTTAAGTCTCCAGTCATTGTGTCGCCAGACTTTGCTACTCTACCAGCAACGGCTGCTGCTGCATCAGATGCATAATTTGGATTGTCTGCAATCGCTGCAGCCAATTCGTTTAGTGTGTCAAGAAGTGCTGGGGCTGTATCTACAAGCGCTGCAACTTCTGCATCTGTGTACGAGTTTGCATCTGCAATAGCCTGTGCCTTAGCGGTTGCAATAGCAGAGTTACGGTCTGTAACTTCTGTGTTAATTGCTGAAGTAATTGCTGAGTTACGATCTGAAACTTCTGTACCGATTGCAGTTGAAAGTGCTGAGGCTGCAGTTGCTTCTGCACCTGACTTTGCGTTGTTAGCCTTTGTGGTTGCATCTGCTGATGCTGTTGAGACTGCATCTGCTTCTGCCTGATCTGCATAAGCCTGAGTTGCAAGAACATCTGCTCCCCACTTAACAGAAGAACCTGCTGCTGGAGTAAGAACGATATGAGAATCAGAGTTGATTGTCATTGCACCTGCGCCAGTGAAGTTAAGTGTATCTCCAATAGTCTTATTTGTTAATGTTTGTGTGTTTGTTGTTCCAACTACCGCACCAGTTGCACCGTGTGCCTCTGTAGCATTTTCGTGATCTGTAAGATCTGATGCTACATCGCCTGCAGCAGTTGCAATTGCTGATGCAGTTGCATCAAGTGCTCTTTGGTTTGTGAAGTAAAGGTTTGTTCTTTCTGAAAGATTTTCAGTGGTTAGGTTTGCAAGGCTTGAAACTGTTCCAGTTACACTACCTGTTAAGTTACCAGTTACATCACCAGTTACATTTCCTGTTACATTTCCTGTTAGGTTACCAGTTACATTACCTGTTACATCACCAGTTACATCTCCAACTAGGTCTGCTGTAACCTGAGTTGCAGCAAAGTTGCCATTAGCATCACGCTTTACGACCTTGTTTGCTTCGTTAGCAGAAGTTGCTGTACCACCAATAAGACCAACAATATAATCTTGATCTCCTTGCTTCTTTGTAAGAACGTCAAAACCGTTAACTGTCGCTGTTGTACCTTCAACGATTAAACCACTCTTAATTTTAAAATCTTTATTTACTGTTGCCATTTTTTATATCTCCTTAGTTATGCCTTAAGTCCCATACGAGCAAATCGCACAGTGACTGGCTTGATCGCAGGATCTGGAGTGACTGTAATAGCCACGGTATTTCCAGTGCGAGAGACATTAATGGTGCCAATATTCCCATCATTGTCGATTGTTCCATACTCGCTGACTGATACATTTGTACCATCAACAAGAATTGTCATTTCAGTTGCGTAGAACTTGTTGTCACCTGCTGAAGTCTTTGATATTGAAATAATATACTTCACCATACGCCAAACTGTAGCATCAAAGTTATCAATAACAGTTACGTTCTCAATTCCATTGACTGTATTTTCATTATTTCCTGATGAACCCAAGTCTGTTGACTGAGAAGACAGGGTGTCGATTAAATCTACATAATTTTCTTGAGTAGGTCTATCTCCTGTTTGGAATAGGCCCTTAACTGCTGGAATTGATATTTTAGCCATGTAGAGATTATATCATCCCTTTTAATAAGACTATTAGAGAATGTAGTTGCTATAGCCAATAACTTGAAGTGGAATTGCTGGAGTGTTACCCAAACCAATAGCCTGTATCTGAATTGCTGAAAACTTAACTCTAAAAGGAAGAACTTCTGTGATCAGTGTGTTTCTTGTAAAATCTTCTACCTGAATTAATGGGTAGTCAATAGGAAAAATTAGTTTTGTTTTTCCTTTAAGTTCATCAAGTATTAGTGCTGTTGCCATTAATCTGTTACATCTTCAAGAATCTTTAGGCTACCCTGGGCAACCGTCCAAACTCTTGTAGGGTCTGACACTTGAATGTCAAAGATGTCTCCTGTTTGAAGTTGTGCTGACTGTGCTGCTGTAAGCCAAACCGTAAACTCTCCAACTAGGTCATCTTCGTCTGCAACTGGATATAAATTTAAAACTAATGTTGCATTGTCTGTAATAATTCCTTTGTCTTTTGCAAGGGTTGGTCTTTTAATCTTCATAGCAATATTCCATTCAGATCCAGCACCCTTTAAAATCAAAGGCTCTTTTGCATCATCAGTTACATAAACTTTAAATCCAGAAGTATCTCCACGCACGACAGTCCAAATAACTGTAGGTGGCGGGTTGCCAATGTTGTAAAGTGATTGAGATCCTCTTAAAGTTGCCATTGTTAAATTATACCACTCTTAAGACAGTCCGTCTTTGAGTGCCCCCCATGTTCCGTTGCCCTTTGTTTGAACAATTATCATTCCACCGTTTGCCTTTAACCCAGAAACTCCAACTACTCCAACATATCTTGCTGGGCCTGAAGATGGACGAACTGAAACAAGGGCTCCGACATCATTTACATAAATTTTTGTTCCAGCAACACCTAGTTGGCTTGTGTTCATTTGTATAATTCCAGATACAACTACAATTCCATTTCCATCAGTAGGAGATGTTACGAGACCAGAAGAAGGTAATGTATCTGACTGCATTAAACCTAATATTGGAACATCTGGATTATGAGAAGGGCTTGATGGATTATATCTCAATACAGTAGGTACTGGTTTTCCTTCATAAGACACGCTTCCTGAAATAAAAACTGGAGTTCCTGCTAAAATAGGAATAGTGGAACTTGCATTTCTTACAAGTGATGTAACACCTGTCATTCCCAAAGGTGGAAGAATATCATTTAAAGCATCAACTAATGTTTTAATATCCCCGTGCACATTAACGGGATCTGAAGCAAGCGGGTACTTCATATTGGGATAATTAATTGATTTTCCTGTAGCCATAATCTTTATTATACCACCCTCTAAAGTTGACTTTTGACAAAATTTTGTGTTATACTAGGTAGTAACACCTACCAGGGTGTTATTGTTTTCTAAGGAGGAAACTATGATTAAATTTATCGAAAGAAACAAAGAGATCATTAGCACACTCAGTGTTGTATTGTTAGTAGCGATATCTTCTAATGCTGCTAATGCTACCCCAGAACCAAATACGAAAAACAACCTTAGCCTTGAACAGGCTCAGACATCGGAAACCGCCTCGAAAGAGGTTTTTTTGGTTTCTAAGGAAAAAAAACTAGAGAGTTTTGAAAACAAGGTTTCTCTGACTGATCTAGAACTAAAAGAACTGCTTTCGCTAGTAGGCTTCAAGGGGAAAGACCTTGTTGTGGCTTGGGCAGTTGCAAAGAAAGAGTCTAATGGGCGACCATTGGCCTTTAACGGCAACCATAAGACTGGCGACTCATCTTATGGTATGTTTCAAATTAATATGATCGACAACCTTGGTCCTGATCGTAGAACCAAGTTTGATCTTGAATCTAATGCTGAGTTGTTTAACCCCGTAAAGAATGCAGAGATTGCATACTATATGACAAACGGTGGTGACGACTGGTCTTCTTGGAAGGGCATCACCCCAAGAACCAAATACTGGATGGCTAAATTTCCTAAATAATATATCAAATTAGGACCCCTCTTAGGAGGGGTTCTTTTTTGTTTCCTGAAGTATCCAGTTATAGGTTTTTTCAATTCCATCTTTAAGAGACATAGAATAATCCCAACCTAATCTTTCTCTAACTAGATCATTATTAGAGTTTCTACCTCTAACTCCTAAAGGTCCAGGAATGTGCATCTTGCTCAAAACCTTGCCCTCAATACTGCAAGCAATATCTACCAACTGGTTGATAGTAACCATTTCTTCAGATCCAATATTAACAGGCCCAGTAAAATCTGATTTCATAAGTCTTCTTGTTGCTTCTATGCATTCATCTATATATAGGAATGAACGGGTTTGTTCTCCATCCCCCCAAATTTCTATAAAGCCATCTGACTGTATAACTTTTCGACACATTGCTGCAGGAGCCTTTTCTTTTCCACCATCCCAAGTTCCTTCTGGTCCATAGATGTTGTGATATCTAGCAATCGCTACGGGAATTCTGTTGTTTTTATTAAAGGCTAAGAACATTCTTTCACTAAACAATTTTTCCCAGCCATACTCGCTGTCAGGATCGGCAGGGTATGCGTCAGACTCTTTTAATCCAGGATTATTGACATCCAACTGCTTATAGTCAGGATACATACAGGCAGAACTTGAATAAAATATTTTGGTTTTATTAATATCATATTTTGCGTTTAGTCTTGATTGTGCCCTAAGCAAGTTAAGGTTTATAAGTGCAGAGTTTTCCATAATCTGGGAATCGTGTTCTCCAGTAAATATATATCCAGCGCCACCCATATCTGCAGCAAATTGATAAATCTCATCAAAACTAGTAATTAACTTATATGGTATTTCGCTATAAAAGTTTCCTTGATATCCTTTAAACTGAATTGCCTTTTCAACATTTTCATAAACGGACAGATCTCTTTCAATGAACTCGTCTGCCTGTGTGTTAGAAAAATCAGGATGCTTTAGATCAACACCTCTAACCCAGTATCCTTCTGACTTAAGTCTATTAACCATGTGGCTACCGATAAAGCCACCTGCTCCAAGGACTAATGCTGTTTTCATACTATCTCACAATTCTCTCACTTAAAGTATATATCCCTATTTTAAAATATTTAGGATATTAGTTTTTCCCAAAACTCAGAAATATGCAACTGCTTATGTAGCCCAGGGTGTGGCCAGTGCGCTCCAGGCCCCTTTAGTCTTCCATAGTCATATGCAATTTTGTGGTAGTCATAGCCATAGTCAAATATTTCTGGGTACATGTCTTTCCATCCATGATGGCACCCTTGCCAATTTATCATCTCAAAATGCTTGGTAAGTTCAGGCACACTGTTTGCAACAAAACCAAGTTCAAAGTCTGCTGGAAACTCTTTCTTTGTTGTATCTGAAACATAATGCCTAAAGTTGTCTTTTAAGAATTGTTCTTGTTCATCTGTCATTCCGTGTGACCAAGAAGACCAGTACAGTTTAATTCCGCTTGCTTCACAGAATGCTTCTAGCATTTTAATATGATCTAGATTTTGATAATAAACCCACTCATATGGCAAAATCTCTTCATAGTTCCAAGGTGCTGATGCTTTTGTTTTTTTTGCACTATGATTAATAAACCACTCCTGCATTCTTTCCCCGTCTGGGCTAACAAAATAAAATCTTTCAAAGTTTGCAAAATGAGCAATAACAATCTCTGGCTTATATTGATATTGATGAATCATTCCTAAAAAACTAGAAACCAACTTGTTTGCAGATGCTCCAGAATAAGATATATTTCCTATAGGAACCCCAATACGATTAGATAGAAGGTCAGTCCACCTAAGATGTTCTGGAAGTCCTTGGCCAAGCGTTATAGAGCAACCTAGGGCTACTATTGGTGGCTTTGTCGCAAACTCTATGGATCTTAGGTTATCGCTATTCCATTTATAATTGTATTCTGGTCTTGGTACTTCTGAATGCCCTGCCAATATTTCAGTAGTATGGGAATAATCCTTTTTTGGTTGTGTTTTATCAATACCCATATGAGGAATAACTCTAGGATTAAACATATCAAAAAGCATTAGTAAATAAACTTACCCTTTTTTATTTTTTTATACTTACGCCACATTTTAAACTTATAAAAAATTCTTTTTAACATTTTGATTCTGGCCATTCTCTCCACCACATTTTTCTGCCATTCTCTAAAGAAGATCCATTCCAAGAGTAGCGAGTTGCTGTTGTTTTTGGTGGATTATCAAAAAAGTCCCAAGTCTCAATTCCTTTTTGATTTCTATTCCTATGAATATAACCAGTATAAGTGCTTCCAGATGTTCCAACAAAGTTTGTAGCGTTATGCATCACCAAGTTGCATATTAGGCCAAAAACTACTTCATCTTGAAATGGCAAAGCCATAAATTCATCTCTAAAATTATGCACAATATACTCATCCAATAAGATAAACCTATGCTTGTTGTCTTGTACCATTTTGTGACCTGGCTCACAAGTTGACAAAACTATTGGAAGATTATTTTGTGCAAACTTGTCTAGCCATGACTCAAACATTTCTTGCTTTGTTTCGAACATCTTTATATGATCGGATAGCCTTAAATGCATTCCCTGAAATTCTCCAATAGAATGATATATTTTATTTGCTAAATCTACATACTCTTTTTTAAATTTAACCGAAGATATTGCCTTATTAAGACTTTCATTTCTTTTATAAAAGAATCTTGAATACCAACCTAGAGTTAATTTTAAATGAAGTGTCTTGTCTAATGGAAGCCTTTTTCTTCCTTCTGCAAAAAGAATTTCATCTCCAGAAACTTCTGGCTGATTACTATAATAAAAGTTATTTAGGATGTCATCAATAACTAATTCTTCTTGTTCAAAATGATCTATTTTTTCATCAATAATAATTATGTTTTGATCAAAATCCATAAGGTCTAGCAGATGAGGGAATTGGTTATCATTTGTAAAATCTTTTCTTTGATTATTATAAAACCTGCTTGGACTAAAAATTGGAATTGTATCAGTAAAATAAAGTTTTGGATCTGCTGTATATCTTCCATAGTGCATAATGACTGGAACATTTAGTTCATGAGATAACCCTGCTGCCAACTCAAGACTCATTACTTGATTAATCAAGCCTGTTGGATTGTATAGTTGAAAGAATAGTTTGTTCATCTACATACTTTCTTTAATTATTTCTTTACCTTCAACTGGTTTACGAATATCCGTATATAGATATTGTGGACCATGCTTAAAGAACCAGTGATCTGGCTCTGTATAGAAAAAGAATGCGTTGGCAACTAAATTTGTTGTTGGGTTTGGAAATTCTTCCCTCCAATGTAACTGATCATTACCATATGAAATAACTGCATCATTTTCTTCTGCCTGGAATTTTTCACCTTCTACGTAAAAATCCCATGGAGTTTTATGAAAAATTGTATAGTTAATGTGATATGTACAAGCGTTGTCGTCTACATGTTTCCACAGTTTTGCCTCTGCGCCTTCATAAATACTTAATAAGCACCAAGATGGTACAAGTGTTTCTGATTCAAATTCTTCTCTTGCTAATGGTAAAAGCATGTCATGAAATCTTCTAAGTGGCTCAATTGCAGGACCATGAGTATTGTCCCAAATTGTCCACTGATGTCTTCCAAAACCTTTGTCGTAAGTACTTTTATCTGTTGACCAAAGATTCATTGCAAGGTTTTGCAAAGCCAAATGCTCTTCTGGTGGAAGAACTGTTTTTAATAGGTATGCTGGCTTCATTTTACCACTTTCCTAGTGGACAAACCGCTTTTTCTAATTTTGTTTTTACTTTCATAAGACAGCCACACTTTTTGCATTGACTAGTTAATTTAATGAGTTCTGGACATGCTTTACAAATAGAAAATCTTTCTTTTGCTACTTCTTCGTCTGCCCATTCAGTATTTGGATTTACAACATCCCAAGGTCTTGTATCTCCAAGCATTTGCTTATATTTTTGCAAAGGACTAAGAGGTTTTGATGGATCTATATTTTCTTCACTCATCTGTAGGTTCCGTTCTGTATTCGTTTAGTAAAGTATCATTTTTACAAATATTTGCCTTCATAACATTAATTGTACCATATTAGTACCGTCAGTTTTCTATGCTTCTACTATTTTAAATGTTATTTCTGGGTCGCTACTGAGAGCAGCGATTCGTAGATCATTATTGGATACTCCAACGCACAATCCTACTCCGCCATAATAAACATTATCAACTAAAAAGGCAATAGTCTCACATCCATTTTCGCATGGCGATGAGCAAGCAGGCCTATGTTCTTCTCCAGTTGGAGGTGTAAAAGATAAGCCATTCCATACGCTCATTTTTGCTGGAAAATAATTTAATTCTGTTATATTTAAAATAGTAGGGTTGTTAGACAGGGCATAATTTTTATCTATCATTCTAGAATCTAACGGTTCCATATCAGAATCTAACTCAATAGAAAAAAAGAATATCTCATCTCCATCGGAATTTGCAAAAAAGTCTTTTCTCATATTAATTATTATACCTTATCACTAGTCATTACATCCAATCACATTTCCACAATTATCTGTAATTAAACAGTATCCGTCATTACATTGAGCGTCTGGGTATCCTACACAGTAGTTCAGGCCAGTGCAAGATGCTGTAGGTGCAACAGCAGGTACGGCTGCAGCGGGAGTAGGGGCAACTGGTGTAGGATTACCGCAGCCTGGACATGAGTTTAGGTAGTAGTTAGGACATCCCAATTGTGTTCTACACAATGTTCTGGTTCCGCATCCATCAGAACAGTCTTGTACTTCTGTTCCTGCAAGTCCGCTATATCCAGTACACGCTGTACAGTCTAGTGCTGCAGTAGGAGCAGGGCTAGGTGCGACAGGTGCAACTGGTGTTGGTGCAGGTGCGACAGGTGCAACTGGTGTTGGTGCAGGTGCGACTGGAGCAGCGGGTGCTGTACAAGAAGCACCTGATGAACCATTTTCTACACAGGCTCCAATGTTGTTATAGTTACATTGTCCTGCTGCTGGGTTTGGAGCATCTTCTGCTGTACATTGATTCCAACCAGACTTTAGTGCAGGATAGTTAGGAGAAGATGGAACTGGTGCTGGGTTTGGTGTTGGTGCTACTGGAGCAACTGGTGCTGGGGTAGGTGCAACACATCCTGGTAGAGAAACTGGTCCTGAAGAAGAACAGTTTATAGATGCTCCTGGATCAATACTTAATACAAAGGCTCTATATGTTGTACAATCAGAGTAAAGCATGTTTGGAACTGTGCTTGAGTCATTGCTTGTACCGCCATCACTAAAGCATACTGCGTGATAAATTGTAGAAGTCTGTACTGCTGGAACTGGTGTAGGCGCAACTGGTACTGGAACTGGCGCTACAGGAGCAACTGGAGCAGCAACTGGTGTTGGTGTTGGATTAGTTCCACATGATGGGGCTCCAGGCGATGAAACAGTAGAGCACTGAATATTTGTTGATCCTGTGTAACTTAAGAGATCGTAGTATGCTGCACATGCAGTATTAATATTTGTAGAAACAAAGTTGTCTGCATTAATTGGATATGATTCAACTACTGGACCACCTTGAGGATTACAATATGATAAATAAACTGTTCCTGGTGCGACAACTACCGCAGGAGTTGGTGCTGGTGTTGGTGCTGGTACAGGAGCAACTGGTGTAGCAGAAACACAACCTGAATTACTACAACTTGGAAGAGTTGCCCCAGAAGCATCTGTTCCAGAATTTGTACAAAGATTTGTTGAGTATGTTCCTATTTCATTATCAAGGAAATCATACACTATGTAGTTACATTTTCCGTCATAATATGTGAAAACATAGTAGTTAGGTTGAGCAGTTGGAGTAACAGGAGCAACTACAGGAACAGGAGCAACTGGACTTGTTGGAGTTGCTGCAGGTGTTGGAGCCACTGCATTTGCGGTAAAGGTTATAGATCCTTGAGCACTTGTATATCCAGAACGAGATGCAGTTATATAAACTGTGTAAGATTGACCACTAGTTAATCCAGTAATATTAAATTCTTCTGAGTACTCAGGGTTTTGTGTTCCAAGATTTGATGTGTATGTATTATCATAACTATGATTTGTTACTGTAACATTTGCATAAACTGCTCCATTAAATCCGTCTGGGCCCATAGTTACAGAAAGTGACGGGGTTGCAAGAGTAGGTGTTTGAGCAACTGGAGTTGTAGGTTGAACAACTGGAGAAACTATTGGTGTTGGTGCAGTTGGCTGAACAACAGGGGCAACTGGAGAAACTATTGGTGTTGGTGCAACAGGAACTACTGCAGGTGTTGGGACTGGAACAGGTGCAACTGGGGTTGGTACTGGAGTTGGAACTACTACGTTAAGTAAGTTTCCAAAAAAAAACCATGTATTGGTGTCTATTTTAACCAGAGTACCTTTTGAATATTGTCCATCTAGAGATTTTATTCCAGCCTTGCTATTAATTGAAACAGCGCCACTGCCTTCAGATACAGTTACTGAACCAGTGCCTGTTTGAATTATATCAATTGAATATCCAACTGGAATTTCTACTAAAGCGTTTGCTGGAAGAGTTACAACTATTGGGTTAGAGGAATACAAAATAGCAGTCTTTCCAACATCATCGGGTGATAAGATAAAGTTTTCTGTTTTTGTTATAACTGTTCCAACATTTGCAAGTTGTGGAACAACATCAAATCTTGCGTCAACAGAGTTCCAATCAATAGCATCTCCTGCAAGAGCAGGATATCCTCCAGTAGCACCGCTTATTGCAGTTGTAACTGCAGTTGCTACAAATTGCTGTGTTGCAAGGTTTGCTGTATTTGCTATTCCGTGAACATTTGTTGTTGCTGCATTGTGTGTTGTAATTGCAGTATTTCTATTTGTTGTTTCTACAGCAATTGCAGCATTTCTATTTGTTACTTCTGCTGCATCAGCATTTTTAAGAGTTTGTAGATGTGCTGCAACAGATGGGTTTGCAAGCAAGGTTGCTTCATTTGTGTTGGCACCATCATAGGTATATGATCCGTAGTGATAAAGTCTTAGCGCTGCCTGAATATCGGCTGCATCTGAAAGACCAGGTATTTTTGCAGGGAACAGGCCAGTACCATTGATAGTACCATCAATATTCTCTGCTGCCATTATAGATCACCCTTTTTCATTATACCACCGTAATAAAAAGATGAACATACTTTGGGCCAGCCATAGGCACCCATTCCCCATCTAGATATTCTATTCCTTCTATTTCAAGTGGCAAAGCGATAAATCCTTGAGTAGTGTTTAGTTCTTTTATAATTAGGTTTGTTGCTAGAGGTCCAGCACTTTCTGGTGAAGATATAGAGTACTGTACGCTAAATCTTGAAGAAGTGACTGTTCCTTCTGATAGATCATAAATGTCTGCAAGGTTTATGGGTGCAATAGTTATTTTGCCACCTACTGGTGTTAAGGGCCCTTTGGTTTCTGAATAAAAGTTTGACTTTAAACTAACTAGAGGAATCCATTGTGTTTCAGTAGGACCTGAGACTCTTTGAAATACTGTTTTGTATGTTGGAGAAGATGGGCTATAGTCTATTGCAATATCTAATGCCTGGATGTCTTGAGAAATTGAATCATTAACAAACTTTTGCCTTGGATCTCCCTGGACTCCAATAATGATACTTCCACGATCACCAGTTGGTCCAAAATCTAAATCAAGGCTAATTGTTTCTGGTCCACCAAAAACTGTTAGGTCATCATTAGATAAAAGTATATCTGCCACGACTAAGCCCCTGTTGCAGGGAATACTGCAGTAACCATTCCTGAGTTAATTGCGTTTGTAACAACTGTTGCATGCTCTACTGTAAATCTGTTTGCTGGGGTTCCAGTAATATAGTATGGAGGTTTTACAGTTAGCGTAATCTTTGCAACATAAGAAGTGGAAGCAACAAAGTTTCCAACCAGTGGTGTAGTTGCATCTGACTCAAACCAAGCAACAGTTCCTGAATGTTCTGCTGTTTCAAAAACAGATGTTACTGGGGTTGCTCCCTTAACTGGCTTAGTAACTCCTCTAATATTATAGTTTGACAAAGTGGCACTAGTATTTTCTCTTGCTCCAGTAATCTGATCTGTTACTGTTATTTTACCTGTCATTAGAGTGTATACTTTTTCATAAAATGGATTGTCGTAATTTCCTTCTGCTGCTCTTACTTCAACATCATAAACATATTCTGTTCCAGCGTTTAGGGCAACTGAGTCGGATGGTCTAATTGCACACTGAACAAATGTTCCGTCGTCGGATATTCTAGCAAAGCATCTAATTGGAACTACTGGTGTAGAAACTCCATTTATAATTTGAGTTGCACCACGGGCTGAGGCAATTGAAAACTGTGCGCTATCGTATGGCGCTGATGTGTCTAAAACATAGTCTGGGTTGTTGGCAAAGTTTGTTGGCACATTAAAAGCACTTAAAAGGTGTGCTGTTCCATCGTTCTTTTTTGGGTAGATACGAAACTCAAAGGTATCACCCTTATAGTAATTAAAGTCATAGGTCGCTGGAAATGCCATGGTTTTATTATACCACGCTGACATATACAGAATTGAGTATTACCGATGCATCAAAGTCTGTTCGTATTTGAGGAACTGCCCCATTGCCCCACATAGACTGATCCTCAATAAATATATTTTGAGTAACTGAAAGGTTGTATGTATTTTGATATTTAAGGGAACCAACAAAGTTAACAAACTCTTGCCCCTTGCTTGCAAAATATGTTCTTAGCCAAACCTCAGTATTAGAAGTATATGTGGTTAGTTCAAAGTTATATGTTACGAATACTTGGGATCCTTCTTTGATGCCGTGGAAGTTTAGGGCTCTCTGATGACTGTTCCAAAGACTAGTACATCCTTCTGGAATGTAGACTTCATTTTGAGTTTTATCTTTTGTATCTAGCAACAATGTAACCCATCCATCGTCACCCTGGGATATTCCAAGTTTTGTTGGTTTACTAATGCTGTTTGTGTAAGATGCCCAACCAGCCTGCTGTCCTGAAGACGATAAAGAACTTAGTCCGTTTTGTCCAGATTGTCCCTTTTCTCCTTTTGGTCCCCTTTGTCCTTCTGGACCTGCTGGGCCAGGCAAGCCATCTTTTCCATCTTTACCTGCTGGTCCTTGCGGTCCTTGTGGTCCAGGAACTGGAAGAAAAGACAATGTATTTTCTTGATAGTTAGATGTTTGGCTTTGTTCTACCTGTGCAGCATAACTAGATTTTTTTGCACTAGGAAAGTCCATTGATTTAGAAGCAGCCATAAAGACATTATCTCATGATTATTTATTTACTTTAAATGTTTTATTTTTAACTCTAATTACTGGAGGCAACTCTGGCCTTGGAGTTGATACTTTAACTACTGCCATCACAAACTACCTGTAACATCACCAATGACTGAAATAGTTCCAATCAAAGGAGTCCAAACTGTATCTGAGTCAATTGTAACTTGTAGATCAAAAGTTAATTCTGTTACTATTGCTTTGTAGCCAGTTCCCCATAGTGCTGTAACTGAAGATGGAGCCATTATATCTACATATCCTGTTCCACGTGAAACTTCCAGGGAATCAAGAGCATCAGACTGAGGATCATAAGAAGTAGCCTCAAAGGTCCAATCAGATGTATCAAAATATGTTGCTTCGTCATCTTGCAAAAATTCCACACGAAGCGGAGAGGTGTCTCCCCTAACTATTTGCCATTTGATACGAGCAGGGTCTGCTCCAAATACTTCTGGTCCATGTGTAGCCATAATAATGATTATACCATAAAAAAGACTAATACCTTGATTGGTGGGTATAGGACAAACCAAGGTATTAGCCAGTAATAAATTATACCATAATAGACAAAATGGACATTAAAGTAAAGGTTTTATAATTGTTATACAATTGTTATAATAGACAATGTCCGATTTGTTACCATAAGTCTATTTTAGCCAGATTGGGGATAGTGTATACTTTAAATATATAAGAAAAAAGAACTATCTTTATAGTTTTAAAAACTATCTTTATATATAGTATATATAGTTACTTAGATTTTGAAATATACTCAATAAGAATATCATACATGTGATCTAATTTGCGATCCATATCTTTACGTGTTTTGTCTGCTTCGTTTAGACGACTCTCTAATCTTGAAACTTGATCTTTTATCGATGATCCAGAATTGGGCTTAAGTTCGCTGAGATAATGTTTTACCATCCACTTGATTGCGAAGGCGATTGATGATACAATTGTAAGTATGGCTACTATAAGAGAAGCCCAGTCTTGTACTGTCATAATAAGATTATTATAAGGGGTATATTTAAAAAATGAAAACAGACATACTGGATACATTGGAGCATTCTAGGAATTTAATTATATCCCCCGACATGGATGGTTTTATGTCCGCAAAATTACTAGAGCGTTTTAACGGTTCGAAAATAGTGGGTTCGTATGACAAGAATATTTTATGTCTCGCCGACGGGATCAATCCAGAAGAATGCTTGTTCGTCGACTGCGATATGAATCGACAAGAGTATGTTTCTCTCGGAAATCATATGCGACTCTTAGAAGACAATATGTCAGTTGAGTCGTTTAATCCGAATGTGCACTTCGGCGTTTCGACATATGGCGACAAGTTTCCTTTCGCAACCGCTTTTTTGATTTCGTTCGCAATAGAGGCTGACCTATCCGAACAAGACCTTATACGCATGGCTTTCGCTGATTCAACTCTCAAGAACATGGAGAGATACAGCGATAACATGCGAAACTGGTCAACACGGATGGAACATCCTGCAACAAAGTACATAATAGACAATTCGGACATTGCAAAAAGAAATGATGCACAAGCAAGGTTTGATTATGTTGATCAATCTTTTACATCAAAGCGTTATGGTAAGGCAAGGTACATAGATACCCTCAATAACGCCTTACAAGGGCAAGAGATGGCTTTTGAGGTACTAACTAATGGTACAAAGTATCTATGTGACAAAGTCGGTAAAAACACCCTTACAAGGTACAATAAAGACATCATCTCTTATGCAGAAATATTCACAGGGGAGTATAGCGTTACCTATGAGGAAGTGGTTGACTGGAATTGATTAACGTACCTTTAATTGCTAGTCGCTTTGTTCCATCAAAATCAAAAACAATTTTTATTTCAATTGCAAGTTATAGAGATCCTGATCTTGTAAACACAGTAACTAGCGCATACTATAATGCAAAGTATAGAGATAGACTATTTTTTTCAATTGTTTCTCAAGCCGATGAATCTGAACATCCTGATTTGTCTTTTATACCAGAGTCTCAAATAAGATATATAAAATATCATTTTAGCGAAAGTAAAGGCGCTTGTTGGGCTAGGGAGATTGTCTCTAGGGATATACATACTGATTATTTTTTACAGATAGACTCCCACTCTAGATTTATTGATGATTGGGATAAAGTAGTAACAGAAAACTATGTCGCCTGTAAAGATTACTGGCAATCTGACATTGCGTTTACTATGCACCCAGAAGGATTTAGAAGAGATCACGAAACTGGAATAGAAGAGTTCTACGATTTTGAAAAAGTGCCAATGAGAGGTGCTATGGGGTGGAAAGATGAAGAAACCATGCCTCAGCCATTTTGGTACGAGTGCGATTACTTCAAGTACGGATATGAGGCATATTTCTTATGTGCTAATTCTTTGTTTTGTGAGTCAAAAATTATAAAAGAAATACCGTACGATAAAAAACTGTATTTTATTGGCGAAGAGCCAACTCTAGCCTTGAGGTTTTACACCAGGGGAGTTAAACTAATCAATCCATCGTTTCACTATATGTGGCATGCTTATAATGAAAACTATGATAGCGACAAAAGGGTTCTTCATTGGCAAGATCATTCTGAGTGGGGAGATATGAATAAAGATTCTTATTTTAGGGCTGCAAAAATATTATCTGGGGATACATCTCTGGGTGTCTACGGAATAGGTTCATATGAACTATACGAAAAATTTCAAAAAGAATCTGAAATTTCACTAAGTGACCAACACGATCATATAGTTGGACCTTGGCTTTAGTTAGTGCTATAATATAACATACAAGAGAAAAGGAATGGGCATGACAAGAGAAGAAGTTATTGAAACCATGATTGATGTGGTAAATGTTTACAATATTGAATTACTAGCAGGAACTGGAATGCCTGATGAAGAAATTGAAAGAAACCTTATTCAGCAGCGTCCAGCGCTAGAACATATGTTTGGATTAATCTATCAAACCTTTATTAATAGAGGCATTCTTAGTTAAAACTATTTGCCACAACTACAGCCAGAACAAGAGCAACCGTTTTGAGCAAGTAGGTTTGTATCTTCTGGTCGACCCAAGTCTTCCCAAAAAACCTCTCTGCCCATAGCATCAGTCTCGGCCATAGGTTTTGACTCAAACTCAAAGTTGTCGTTTAAAGCGTTTTCGAAATTGTCTAATATTCCCATGCTATCTATTATACACCAATTGCTTTGACACGTATGATAATAGGATCTTTAGGCCTATAAGATATTGTTGCAGTATGTCCTGTGTGATTGCTTGCTAAATCTACCGTGAATTTTTTAGCAATTTTGGTTAACATTATTCTCATTTCCATTAAAGCAAACTCTTTGCCGATGCACTGTCTTTTGCCAAACAAAAATGGAAAATATTCTCCTTTTGACAAATCTAGATTACCAAACCATCTTTCTGGTTTAAAGGTGTCTGGATCTTCAAAAACATCTTTGTTTCTATGTACGGCCAATGAACTTAGCATTACATGTGTGCCAGTAGGTATGGTTACTCCGTCTATTTCTACATCTTCCATCGCTACCCTGGATTCATTCCAAATAGGAGGAGACATTCTCAAAACCTCATTAATAAAAGCATCAACATCTTCTTCTTTAGAAATTTTTTCTTGCCAATCCTTATTTATCGACAAATAGTAGACTGCCCACTCCAATGCAAATGCAGTTGTTTCATATCCAACCAATAGCATAGTTATTGCTTCGTCGTACAGATCGTCAAGATCTATTTTTTTATTATTGTACGAATTGATGATGATATCTAAAAAATCATTTTTTATTTCTTTAGACTCTAATCTTTTGTCTACTATTTTTTTAGAAAATTCTCTTAACTTATCTCTTGACTTAAGCAATTCGTCATCGTACACACTGTTAGCAATTTTATATGATGCTGTAGATACATTCTCTCTTGCTTCCGTGAAATACTCGTCCATGCTTTCTGAAAAAAATATTTCTAGGATACTTTTGAAAACGAAAAACCCCATTTCCCTTCTAACGTCTACTTCGTCAGACCAGTTAGAAAGTAAAGAGTCTATGATTGTAGATATTCTATTTTCATATTCGACCATATGATCGTTGTGGAATGTTGGAGATATTTCTTTCTTGTTGTGCATATGCTTAGGTTCTTCACTGGTTATAAGACCTTCACCCAGGACATAGTCTAATGCTTTTAGTCTACCGCTTTTTTCAAAACTGTTGTATTTGTTTAGAGCAACATCTTCCACTGCCTTATTGGTAAATGCAAAAAATATGCTTTCTGAATTTATGCTGACAGATGGGTTTCCTTTTGTTGCTTTCTTTAAAAGCATAAATAGTTCAGGAGCGTCTGGAGGCAACATAACTTTAGTATACACCACGGATCTGAAAAATTATAAAAACCAAATAGCCTAAAATCTGAATATTTTGTCCAGATGTATGATACATACTATAAAAAAAATAAACACAAAAAAATAGTGAGCCCATAATAGACACACTATCGATCTTGCACTACATTTTGGGTGCGCTACCCTGTATCCAGCCACTATGGATGCCTATCAGTGGAGCATCTATACACACTGCCTGCCCCTGATGTAGTGTAGCCTTGTATAACTCAATAAATTCTAATACTCTATCCTTAGTATCAAAATGCATTTCTTTTGTAGCACCTGATGTGCTTGTTAATGTTACTTTCATTTAGTTACCCCCAAATATAAAGCATAGCGCTATTGCTATGACTACCCCAATGAATGCTCCTATTGGAGCGTAATCGGCATTCTCATCTAGCCAATCAATTGCATATGTAAAAGGATTCATATTTATTTAACTCCCATAACTCTAGACATATAGCGCTTAGCAATTCTAACCGCTTGAGGATTTAGGGTAGAGTTAAATCTACCTTGTGAGAAATCACTAGGATAAGCGTTAGTGATACGCTGAGCGATACGCACTGGCATACGCTTAGATGTAGGGGCATAACCCGCAGATGATAGACCGAAGTCTTTTGCAATATCAGAGCGAATCTCTGAGTAGTAGTTATTTAGTGAAGTCATTTTGACTTCCTTTCTTTTATTCGGTTAGACTTTCTAACCTTTTTCCTTGACCTAGGTTATTTGCTTATCTTATTTGATAAGGCTCACTAGGATTTTCTACTGGCAGGGATTTCGCCTATTTACTTTTTCTACCCTTATTTAATTTTTCTTATACTAGAAGTATAGCACAAAAATCTCAAAAAGTCAAGTTTAGACACGGACAAATCGGACATTTTTAATGTGATTTACACCACATTGGCACGTCCCGATCTTGTCAAGTCGACACGCCGATAAAAATAACATTGTTACGGAATTGTTATAATTCCCCCCAAAAATGTGACCTACATCATATGTGACCTACCTCACAATGTCCGATTTATCCGATTTATACCCCTCAAAATGTCAGACCCCCCTGCTATACTTACTAGTATAAAGAAAGTTAAGTGGTAAAGAAATCCACTAAGAAAGGTGGTCAAAAATGACTACACTAAATGAGAGTTTATTCTCTACAATTGTTCACGAATACCATAATGGCGGAGTAAAATCCTCTTATGGTTTAGACGCTTACACTAGAAAAGAATTGCTAAGATTTTTAATCTCTAGCAAGGCTTGCTACTGTATCAACTGTATAGATAAGGAGAATACTAAATGAGTATTTGGACTAAATTCGCTACTGTAAGCGATTACCCTAAAGGCTTAATGAACCTATGCCCTTGCGGTCAGGTTGTATTAGCCCCCGCCCTGTATCACGAAGGGCAACCTTATTGGGAAAATCCTAATAAGTGTAAAGAACTATTCGAAGGAGAAAATAAATGAGCACTATGCTACGCCTTGATTCAGTATGTGGAAAGACACATACATTCGTTGATGTCTATGACATAAATCTAAATCCTCACGGCTCTATCTGTTGCGATAACTGTGAGTCAATTCTAATGTGCCGTAAGGCTTGGGACTATCTATACAAAGGAGTCAAATAATGACTAAATACAATGTGCTAATTTCTTATGTCGTAGAGGCAGAAGATGAAATGAGAGCGGTATTCGCTCTAAATAAAACACTCTACCCACTTAGCGAAAATGAAATTGCTAAGTTTGACCCGTTTATGGTTGAGGAGGTAACTCAATGAAAACACTACAAGAAAAGTTAGATGAAAGCGCAAAAGCGTTAGAGCCAATACTTTGGGAATTACTAGATGAAATTGAGGAAAAATAAAAATGGAAAAAGATTTATTTGGATTTGCTAACGCAATTAATTTGGATCATCTAAACTTAGAACAACTAAAAGAGTTAGAAAAGATTTTAGATAAAATAAAATAAATAAAAACAAAAGTTGTAGAAATAAAACTCTACAATTTTTGGACGTGCCAAAAAGTTATCCACAGGCTGTGTATAAATAATGTGAGATTAATCACATACGACACGCCGTGTTTGGACTTGACTTTTTGACATTTATCTGCTAGTATTACTACTATAACAATTAAATAAAGATAAATAAGCAATGAGCCTTAGCAAATAAATGTGACCAGTATCACAGTGAGCCTAAGCAAATAAGTGCCCAATTTGTCAGACCCCCCTGCTAGACTAATACTATAAACAAACAAAAGAAAGGTGGTCAGAAATGACTTACACTATAACACTAGAAACCTTTAATGGTTCTACCAAAAAAATCGCTCTCCCTTCTCGTGGTGCGGTTGCTCAATTCCTATCAACTTACCCAACACAATTACCTGTTGGCGTATCTGTTAAGGTTGCTTGTGACGCTCTTGGCGTTAGTGGCACTCTTAGAGGAAAGGCGGTTCTATAATGATAAACTCCGTTCTATCTATCCCCTGCGATGAATGCCACTCAACTGGCTTAATCTTTTTTGGTAATGATAATGACTATGATGTAGAAACTTGCGAATGCGATTTTGGTATTGAGCAAGACCTAAACCAATTTAACAACTAAAAGAATAGGAAATAAAATAAATGACTAAAGTAGAACACACACTAAAGTTCGTAACCGAGTTTGATGAAACTCACCCAGTAGCAAAGCAGGCACTTTCAATTCCTCACTCAGAATTAATTGCTATGCTTGAAGGAATGCTAAAAGATTTGCTAGTGCCTGCTATCACGCCAGTGCTTGATGAAATAAATGCTAATGGGTCCTACGCAATTCTAAAGGTGGCCGAATAATGATGACTCGTAAAGACTATGTCGCAACTGCTGAAATTCTTGGCTCTTATAAAGATTTAATCGGTGATGAATTTTTATTTCAAGATTTAGTAAATGATTTTGGCTCAATGTTTGAGGCAGATAATCCAAGATTTAATTTTGAAACTTTTAGAGAGGCTTGCGAAAAATGAACAGACTTTTAACAACAATAGTTCAACTATTTTTAGCGGGTAGCGTTTTAATTTTATTTAAAATGATGTTGCCAATGCTAAAAGAAGATTGGCAAGAAATCAAAAACGATTTGCGAAAGTAAATTGTGATCCTGAGCAAGATTGAAAACTGCTCAAATTTTGGACGTGGCAAAAAGTTATCCACAGGCTTATCCACAGGTGTTTAAGAAGTTGTGTACGACACGCCCGAAATTTTGTGAGATTAATCACACGACTTGAGCGTCTCACTATTTGGATTTACTGGCTAGTAAGTTGATATTTTTAGTTTAATCATATAGACTTACATAGTAAGAAAAAATAAATAAAGAAAGTCTATCCGATACGGCGAGCCTAACTAAAAATGTCAGTGGGCTATGCTAGGATAGAATTATCAACAAAAAGAAAGAGGTCTGCCAATGGCTACCAAACTATACACAATAGAAAGCCTACTTGTAGGGAAAAACTATCGCTCACGCAACCGCCACTTTGAGGGCGAAATTGTATCGGCTCAAAAGCGAGAAGGAATTTGGTATGGAGAAAATACCGAAGCCTATCTAATTGAGGTCAATGCTAAAGGCTTGCGAAATAAATTTGCGACTATCGCAGTAAAGGTTGGTGAGTAATTATGGCTAGTGTTATTGACCAAAACGAATTCTATTGGATTTGGGATTTATCTTTCGTGTGTTGTGATGAAGTCCAATTTCGTTATCAGTGTAAAACCCATAGCGAGTTAATGGGTTGCTATTTTTGCGAATTTGATTACTCAAAAGATTGTGAGTGTGAAAACTAATGGGATACATAGAAATATTTAGAATTGACAATGAAGGCGCAGGTTGGATAGACTTGTCGCAAGCAAACTCAGATGAGTTATTTAATTTGGAAGTCGGCTTACTTAATGAAGGCGCACTATTTACTACTAAGGAGAATGACTAATGGACTATGAATACCTTGTAACTTGCCAATACGACTATGAGGAAAGCCCTCACTGGCAACAACGCTATGAAAACGAATTTGGTGCTTGGGAAAGTTTTTTCCGATTTACCGATTGGGGAATGGCTAACGAATACTCAACAGTGAATATTTACACACCAACAGGAAAGTGTTACACTAAAGTATTCTATCGAGATGGAAGGGTTCAGGTAAGAGCATAATGCCACTATACGAATTTACTACTTTCATAACTATCGAGGCTGATAGTCAAGAAGATGCCGTCCGTTGGTTCGATTGGAAAACCGAAGATTTAGAAACCTATGTCGCAGAAATTGAGGAGAAATAATAATGGGAAGCATAACCGCACTAGGAATTAAAGATGAAGTCTTAGACTTAGAAACACAATTACTTTATCACCTTAAAGGTAATCACTATCCACCTGTCCCCGCAGAAATGGTAAAACCTTGTATCGAGGCTATTGACGCATACTATGATGAGGACTATGACCGAATGATTGATATGCCTATGGTTGGCGACTTTCAGATTCTCTATAAAGGAATGACCCACGCACCTGCGAGGGCTATCATAAGCCAACACCACTTGGAATTTTGGCTACCTGATTGGGAGGAATAGAATGTCTGATACAATGGAAACTATGGAATTGATCCACGCAGATAACTTAACACCCGACCAATTAATGCTTGGTGATTTAATTAAAATTGGTGATGACATCGTTGAAGTTAATTTTATTGAATGTGATTCAACAGGAGATAACTACGACATACAAACCGAAAATGAATTTGGTGAAACAGAAGTTACACAGTATAGTTACACTGATTTAATTCCGTTATATGTTTTTATTGAACAAGAAGAATAGTTAAAAGTATTTTTGTGTGCTTCCCCGCACAAAAATGCACGTGGTCCACGTCCCGCCCTGTGAGATTTATCACATTTTAAGATTTGACATTTTTTGCCCCTGTATGCTAAGATTAAGTATGAAAAAAAACTCAGAGGAATTACGCAGACTTATGGAACTTCGCCGTTCTAATGCTGCCTCTGCGGTGCCTAATAAAAAGAAATACAACCGTAAAAAATGTCAGTCCGAACTGCTACAATTAAAAAAACAACAAAAAGGAGAATAGCCCCTATGGGAAATATCGCTGATGAATTCTATGATGAATACTACGCAACCACCTGCCCTTCTTGCCGTGAAAATGCGGTTGATGAATATGAAGAAAAGTGCACTCATTGCTTACTAGAAGAAATGTCCGCTCACTATAACGAAGACATTGCTCTAGAAATGAGTCTAGGCCTTGACTACTAATACACTTAAACTAAAAAGATCTAAAGATAGAAAGGTCGCTAATGCCGTCACCCCTAATGGAAAACAAGCAAGTATCGCAAATACCTTTGGCCTACCTGCTGGAAAGGCTTTCTCGTGCCCTGGTGCCACTAGCGTATGTGAAAGTGTATGCTATGCAGGAAAACTCGAAAAGGTCTTCCCAACCGTAAAGGTTAACCTATTGCACAATTGGTCCCTGCTGAAAGACGCAGACGGAGAAACTATGGTGCGCCTGCTTGATGAGATGATTGTTGATTTTGTCTCTGATTGTGAAAAGAAAGACGCTCCTAAGTTATTCCGTATTCACTGGGACGGCGATTTCTTTAACGATACCTATACCTATGCCTGGAAAGTAGTTATTGATAAGCACCCCGACATTCAATTCTGGGTATACACACGAGTAAAGGCTGCTGCACTTATTCTTAAGGATGTATCTAATTTATCATTGTATTTTTCTGCAGATAGCGAGAATGTAAAAACTGCCGTTGATCTAAAAATTAATAGCGGTGTGCGTATGGCATACCTTGCTAAGAATTTTGCAATTGGCCAGGCCGATGTAAAAGAAATGATTGGTCGCCCTGCTGCTAAGTGTCCTGAGAATAACAAACAAATTAAACTTATATCTCAACAAGGTAGCGCTTGCGTTTCTTGCTCACTTTGTGTATACTCTAAGAGTGACATAATTTTTTCTGCGAGTAAGAAATGAGATAAATGAATTCCCTGCAAATAATATTTTTAATTTGGTGCATAGTACTTTTATTTTTTCACCAATAAAAATTGCATGGGATCCACGTCCGCAAAACTTGATTTGTCAAGTTGCGACACGCCTTTAAGATGTGTTTAAGAACACACCCCAGAACCCCCCCAGGATTTGTATTTCTAACATTTTTTTGCTAAAATTATACTATAAGCAATTAACCCCCACAAGAAAGGCAAGACCCAAATGACACTATCAGGATACACTTACCAAATCGGTGATTTATTCACAACAAGCAAGACAGGCGTTACAGGTCGTATCGCTGGTTTTGAGCCAATGTCTAATAAGGTTACTAGAGTTTCACTTGTCCTAGCAAACGGCTCTCGTCGCTTGGCTATGGTCAAGACCTCTAAGTAATCTCACAATGTGAGAAATGTTAGAAATGGATTTGACATTTCTTTCCCCAAAATGTTATACTTAGGTATAACCAAATAACAACCCCTAAACAGAAAAGAGAAAAAAATGGCAGTAGCAACAGCAACATACAAGGTCGGCGACACTTTCACAACACAGAAGTCAAAGGTCAGCGGAGTAATTACAGAAATTACACCACAAGCAAATGGTAATGTTCGTGTTAAGTTAGATGTAAATGGCGCAACTCGTTACACAACTTGGACGGCAAAGTAAGTTTAGCAATAACGCTAAAGCAACTATCCTGAGCAAGATACAAAAAGGCTCACACACCCCCAACTAATACCCCACAAAAGAAAAGAGAAAACAAATGGCTAGAGGAAAAGCAATCTCAGTAAAAATCCCTACTCAGCGAGTAATCGCAGGACTAGAGGCATCACTAGCAAAACTAGAGATGGACTACGCAACACAAGGCGAAAACGAACGAAAGCACACACTTGCTTATGAGGCTTGGAAAAAGCAAATTGGTGAGTGGGCAATCGCTAACTTCTCAAAGGCTGAGAACCTTCGCACAAACTATCGTTCTTGGAACAACAACCTCAATGTTGATTTTGACATTGTAGTAAAAGAGGGAGAGTTCCCTACTGAACCTGAAAAGGATTTTGAGGTTATTCACACTCATACCTATAAGGAAATGAAAGAGGAAATCACAAACGCAATTCGCATCTTAAAGATGACAGATGAGGAAGTTGTAAATACTTCCACATACAATGCGGTTGCTCGTTATCTCTAACTAGATAATTGGGTGGGGCGTAAAAGCCCCACTCAGTTCCCTTGGAGTGAGTCAGGCTCGCCTGGGGATCTGATAGGGGTGGGTTCCAGACTAACGGCCGTGCCTACCCCTATCACACAATTTGTCAGACCCCTATAGTATAATTAAAAGAAACAAGCAGAAAGAAGGAAGCCCCCAATGGGATTAGATATGTATCTCTCAGCACGGAAATATGTTAGCAAAGTAGACTGGAAAGTCCTACACGACAATAGCGATTTATCTTATGATTCACCTGAAGCAATTCTTCCTGATTTTAAATCTATTGTAGATACCGCTGGCTTAGGTGATTTGGCCACAGATACTCAAGGCACACAGGTTTCAGTCGTCTGCGCCTATTGGCGTAAGTCAAATCAAATTCACAACTGGTTTGTCAATAATGTTCAGAATGGTGAGGATGACTGCGGAGAATACTATGTTTCTAAAGATAAACTAACAAGCCTGCGTGAACTATGTCGCAAGACTTTATTTGAAAAGAACCCACAATTGCTTCAAACTCGTGAAGGATTTTTCTTTGGTTCAACAGATATTGACCAATACTATTGGGAAGATATAAAACGCACAATTAAAAAACTTGATAAGGTAATTAATCATAAAGAGTTTAATGAATTATCATTCTACTATCAAAGTTCTTGGTAGTGATGATCGCATTGACAATTGTCAGTGGCCAGTAGTATAATTAAAGTAACCAACAAACAGAAAGAGGCCCCCAATGGACCAGCAAGATATATCAACACTAGCAAGCACAGTAAATGCAACAGAAGAGTTCCTTCGTGATTCTTTAGCCAAGGCAACATTGCGTGTAACTCAATTAGAGGAGCACATTCAAAAAGTAACTCAGCGCTCATATGCAGACTCTGCAGAACGCAACCGTATGGTTGAATCAATGCAAGAGTGGACCCTTAGTGAATTAGAGAGTGAAGATATCTCTGAGTCTCAAGCAGAATCAATTGCAGAAATTATGGGCTTTGAATTAGAAAAAGAATTCGAAGTTGAAGTTACAGTTATGTATTCTGTTACTGTTAATGCTCGCACTGAAGAAGATGCACAGAATGCAATTCACGATATTGATTTCGATACCGTCGATTATAACTCAGACAACATTTCTTATCTATCATCCTCAATTGATAGAATAGATATTTAGTAGGGGGCTACTAATAAAAACCTGAGCAAGTTTTAAAACTGCTCTCTTTTTTATAAAATTTTGCACGTGGAGTTTATCCACAGGTTATCCACATGGTGAAGATCACATTGTGAATTACGACACAGTTACGAAATGCCCCATTTATCCCCTGATTACTTATACGATTTGACTTTTGTCAGTGGGTGGGTGTATGATTAGATTATCAACAACAGAAAGAAGGAAATCGTGGCTCACGACTTAGAAACGCAAAATGGCAAAACCTCATTCGCATCATTCAGAGAACCTGCTTGGCACGGATTGGGAACAGTCTTTACAGAAGAAAAAACAACGGCAGAAATGCTACAAGCAGCAAATCTAAATGGGTGGAATGTTCGCCTAGAAGATTTGGAAACCCCTACACATCTCACAAGCGATAAGGCATATCAGTATGTCCTACGCACTAACCCAACAGATAACTCTCAGACAGATGTTCTTGGAATTGTTGGTGAGCGTTATCACCCACTACAAAATGAAGATTTGTTTTCATTCGGTGATAATATCCTAGACGGCGGTGGTCGTTGGGAAACCGCTGGTTCAATCAAGGGTGGTCGTGTCGTGTTCGGTGCTTTAGCACTAGAGCGTGAAACAATTCTTGACCCTAATGGTGTATCAGATAAGGTAAAAACTTATTTGCTCATCAACACATCACACGATGGTTCAATCGCTATTCAAGCAAGCATCACGCCAGTTCGTGTCGTATGCGCTAATACTCTTAACCTTGCGCTTGGTGGCGTAGGTCGTAAGAAGAATAAGGGCATCAAGCAATCTTTCAAGATTCGCCACACTCAGACCGCTAACGGCAAAGTTCAGATTGCTCGTGAAACTCTTGGTCTTGCTAATGCCTATATGGACGAATTTGATATTATGGCTAAGGCTATGATTGAAAAAGAAGTCAGCGCCATTGACTTTAACAAAATCATTCTTGCTGCTTACCCAAAGCCTGAAAAAGATGCTAAGGGTTCAAGCAAGAAATGGGAAAACAAGGTAGATATGATTAACGATATTTACACTGGTGAATTTAATGGTATGATTGCTGGTAATGCTTGGGGTGCTTTTAATGCGCTTACTGAGCGCCTTGACTGGTATCGTTCTGCTCGTGGTGGCAATAACGAATCCATTCTCGCATCAGCATCAGGATTTGACCCTGCTATCAACGCAGAAAAAAATCGTTTGCTAAAAGTAGTTCAGAATGTTATGTCTTTAGCATAACAAAAAAATTCCTGAGCAAGAATTAAAACTGCTCACCATTAGGTCCGTTAGAATAGTTGGTTAGTTCGCTACCCTGTCACGGTAGAGGTCACGGGTTCAAGTCCCGTACGGATCGCAAGTAAATAAATATGCACTGCAATGCATAAAAATTGCACGTGCCCCAAACCAGACAAATCGGACATAAAAATGTCAAATTAAAAAATCTTTACGAAGACTATAAAAGATCCCCCAAAATATCAAACCAAAAAATCTTTACGATAGAGTTGACATTTCCCCTAGATTATGCGATAATTAATATATGACCAAACAAGTGGCAATATATGAAATGAACTACTCCGTCTCACCTGGTGGTATTGACTGCTGGGAAGCAACCATTCAAGGTTATGGGGAGAGCACTACCGCCTCTGACTTTAAGACTGCTGGAGAGGCCCTTAATTGGGTGCTTGACAGATACCCTGCCGAAATGCTAGAATTAGTAGTAACCTCACACCAAGCCTACGAAAAGGAATATGTATGACCCTAGAAACAGAAACAATGGAAGACCCAACAATGTATGCAGATTACTATTCTTGTGATCTTGCTATCTCTATTACAAATATCAAGGCTAAGAATAGACATCACGCAGAAGCCGTTATGCAAACCTTCATAGATGAGATTGCTAAAGTAATGAGTGATGAACTTAGTTGGGATGACGCTCAATGGGATATAGAGGAGAATGTATTCCTACCTGAACTTGGTGAGTGGCATACAAAGTGAACACCATAGACGAACTAATCAATGAAATTTATGAGGACAATTTCTCTCACCTAGAGTTTGATGAAAATATGGGGGGAGAGGATTGTGACTGTCACATCCACATCACTCTTAATACTATGGCTAAATATGCTGGGATTGAGGTAGGCTAATGCTAGGCTATACTGAAACTGATATTGCAGTAATGACAGATGCTATTGAGGATGCTATCAAATCAGGCAGACTTTCTGATGAGATCACTGATGGTTTAGAGAAGGCTCAATCATTCCTTGATGGTTTATGGGCTGAGGGCTACTTTGACTAATGTCAGTGGCTACCGCTATAATTAATACATACCCCAAAACAAAGGACCCAAATGAAAATCAAGATATCGAAAGAACATAAAGAAGAACTGCAAGACCAAGCAAGCCAAATTGTATACTTTGAAGCCTCTATGTCTGATGAGGATGACGCAGTCAAGGGAACATACCTACGCCTTGTAGAGATTTACAAGGTTGCATTCGAGGCTGGAGTAAATAGCAAATGAAAGTTAAAATAGCCATTGAACAGATTGTAGATATTGATGAAGCAATGTCTAATGATATAGGGTTTGAACTCTATGGTCCACCTGATATGAGCACTGAGGATAAGGTTGATTATCTTATTGCTCGTTTTGTTGAGGACATTGATACCCTTGTTAAGTATGATGAAGTAATCCAGCAAGTATCAGTAGAATATATAGAGGACTAATGAACATTCAATCCCGTGAAATTACATACCGCACCATTGTTGAGCAAATCTTCTTTGAGGACGGCACAGAGTTAGTAGTAACAACTGGCTGGCCTGAAGGTGGCGGTGGAGACTTTGATGTTAAATTAGACTGGGTAGAAGGCGAAGCGCCTGAATGGGCAAAGGAGTATGTTCACAATGTGGAGTAAGTATACATTTGTTTGCGATCCTGATGAGTGCGATGCACTGGTTGAATTTACTGCTAGGGATGGCTTTGACTTTCCCCTGGGGGTAGTTGAAATGAAGTGTCCCTGTGGCAGGATGTTAAACTATATTAGTTATGAAGAGGCCTATGCTCCGATCATTACAGATGTGAGCAAGGTCACACCCTCAAAAGTTGTAAAAATCAACTCCAACCCCTATAATTAATATATGGACATAATCACATTAAGAGAACATCTAAAAAATCGCCAAGCCAGCCTTGAGCAAGACCTAGAGGCTTTTGATACACAGGACTCTATGGACTGGTATCACATTACTGGACAAGTCAATACAGTTAAATATATCTTAGGATTAATTAATGAGTGAGGCTATGGACTTAAAAACATTCCACGAATATATAAGACTGCATGAGATTAGCCTTTTGCAGGACGCAGACAAACTACAAAACCTAATGGACACATTTGAGGGTGACTATGATACAGATGAGTATCGTGACCTAGAGATTGAGGACATGCATAATACAGGTGAGATTATTGCTACCCGCCATTTCTTGTCAGTGCTAGAGGGTAGAATATAACTATGGAAACCACACAACTAGACCCACGACTACAACTCGCTGTAAATATGGGAGTATCAGGAACTGATATCCTACACGGAGAACTTAAGAACCTAATGCTTGAGGCTGAGACTGAATACCTTGAGATTGAAAAGGAAGAGCGTGAGGGTGGCTACTCTGACGCAATGCTTTCTATGGACCGCACACGAGCAGAAGGAAGGCTTGACGCTTATGTAGAAGTATATAATCTAACATATGCTTTATCATTTGCTATTGCAGATAGGATAAAGCGCCGTGGATAACTTTATTGAAATGGACTTCGATGACTGGTGTGACGCATACAAGCCAATCAAAAATCATATAGATACCAATGCCTCCTTTAATGGTGAAATGTTTGAAACCTATGGCGATGAGGTTGCCTTTGTTAAAGAGCAGCCAGAGGACCGTATCTGGATGTATGGTGATGGCGACGACGGTGGCTCATATATCTGGAGCGGCTGGGGATTTGTAAATAGACTAGGATACTTCATTACTGAAGTTCCTTGCCCACCCAACACAACAATTCAAATCAGAGTTAGTTATAACTGGTTCTACTGTGAGAACTGTGGAGCAGAGTTTGAGGACCCTGATAATACTGTTAGAGATGCCTTTGATGAGGCAGACTTGCCAAAATGCCCTCAGTGTGCTACACTTGAAGAAATGACCCTAGTAGGATTGGATAAGAAATGATACAAACAAATGATTTACAGTTGATTGGCGGATTTGCTGTTGACAGTGGCCAAGCAATGGTGGGAGACCCCTGCTATCTTGATGAGTGGAAAACAAATGCTGATGAAGAATGGAACCTAGAAGGTAAGGTTGGCGACTACTCTTATCACGGTGCCAGCGCTACGACAGTAGCCAACAACTTTGGAACTTTGGGTGACGGTAAGTCTGTAGTGTTTGATACTGGATACGGTGACGGCTACTATCCTGTTTACGCAGAGTTTAATAGCGATGGAAGAATCGCTAAGATTGTTATTGACTTTATTGCAGATGAGGAGCAAGACTAATGGGAGCACGGATTAACTATGTATTTCAAGACAGTGAGAAGGGCCCTAGGGTAGTTCTCTATAGTCATTGGGGCGAGACCGAATGGCAGCGGGACCTAGCAATGGCGCTGCAGCATTCAAAGCCTAGATGGTTTGATTCAGCATATGGAACTAGGATGATCATCAGTTATCTTATTAATGGTTCAGTATTGGATGAGACAGGGTTTGGTATCTATGCAATTGACAATGATGGCCTGGACCTAGGTGAGAAAACGGTCCTAGTCGACTTTGTTACTAAGACTGTTACTGATAATGTCTCTGTGCCCTTTGATAAATTTGTTGAGGCCTATCGGCCAACCCGCAGTGGTATTGCAGATTTAGTTGAGCAAATCTAGGTATTGGGTCACCTAGATTAATCGGGTGGAAGGGGCAGGCGTGGGGCTTGCTCTTTCCCCCACTTTTTGATACAATGGATACAAGGGAGAACTATGCGTATAAGCAGACGAATTACAGATGAGGAAAAGATTGCCAATAAAATGGGTAACATTATTGCTGACCTCAGAGTTGATTTGGAATTGGTCGGGGAATACTTAGCAAAATCTCAGCCCTATGTAGTGTATAATCGATTACAGGTAATAGCAGAGTCAGCAAAAGAAACTAAGGAAGGGACAAACTATGCCAACAACGGATTTTGATAGCAAGGCTTTAATCCTTGGACAACTATGGGTCAACTTTAAAACAGATGACGAGTGGTCAGATTTTATGGAGTATAACGATTTAGGTTTGCCACTTGCTTTTGCATTTGCGGAAGGAATAATTAATCATACACCAACACTAGAGCAATATATAAATGAAACCTGGAATTTATTTATTGAGGCTTTGGGAATTCAGGACGAAGGCTACGCACGACTTGAAGATATTTTTGTTGACGAATAATCAGTGACCCGAAAGGGCACGTGCCATACTTTTATCAAATTGTCAAACCACCAAACCTTCAAACCTTATTACGATCCAAACCAAAAAATCCCCAAACCAGGACATTACGAACCTCCAAAACTTTCCCCCTGCTGAACTTATACCATAGTTTGTAAGGTTTGTCAAACCTTTTTATATGGTGTTATAATTAATATATGAGTCCAAGACACTTTGCCAGATATGCTGAACAAGATCCAAAAGGATATAAGGCTTTCTCTGATTCTATGTGGAATACCTTTGTCACTGTTACTCATGCTATAGGTTTGTCACCTTTCTTTACCTTTACCCCCGAATTTTTGCAGGCCCGTGAAATTGAGCAGGCCACAGGCCGCTTCGCCGAAGGCGAAATCCCAGGGGATCAAGAGTAAACCATATAATAACTACCCTATATAGAATAACAAACCATTATCTCCTGGTTTCTTTAAATTCTATAAAGGTTTGTTAAAAAAACATTACGATTATCGACAATTTCTCCCTGGTTTTGGGAGATTTTTTTATGGGGTTTTAAGGTTTGAAAGGACTTGACAAACCATTATATCTGTGATATCATCCGCTTCGGGGATACAAAGGTTTGAGGTTTGACAATATGAAGGTTTTGTGATAGGGCCCCGCTCTCCAAAAAAAGATTACGAACGCATCGTTAAAAGCGCTCCCTACTCCACTATCCTCCACAACGCTCCACTTCTAGAGTGTCTAATAATATTATCAGTAAGATTAATCTGTGGATAACTTGTGGATAACTCTGTTGAAAACCATGATATCATCACCCTATGGACCTATGGATTCTATACATTTATTGGATTTACGGTATGATCGGACTCTCTGGCATATTGGTTTTGATGGCAATCTACGAATCATTTAAAAAGTAATATGCTATAATAAACATATGACAACAGACCCAACAACAGAACACGAACTCAGTGACATCAAGTGCACTCAATGCTATTACCTATTGGCTATTGATCCAGATAAGCCTGATGCACCCTATTACTGTCCAACCTGTGGATAACTAAATGTTAACCCTTATCTTGATACTAATCACTTGGTATGTAACTAAGTACTACTACACACAAACCTTTAAACTCTCAATGCCTACTTCAGACCCTAATATGGTTCATGCCAACTGTGCTAAATGCTCTCAAACCATCTACACCCATAGAGATAATCTTCGTGCCCCATTCTATTGTTTGGCTTGTAAGTAATGCTAGATGTCCTATGCTTTGACTGTGGTGGTATGTTCCAAGTAGCCTATGGCACAAAAGACATTACGAAGCAGTGTCCAAAATGCCAGGGTAAATAAAGATTACGATACACCCTTTATAGCCTTATTGACCATACGGATCAAACCTCGTCTAGTTATCTTCGACGCATCAAATGTCTCCGTATAACCCCCTTGTGGCATATCTGCCTTATCCAGGAAAGAACCATGCTTTTCCCTTAGTGTTCTTAGTACTAGGGTTTCTACTGTTCTTGCTTTATCCCGTTCGGAAAATGCCCAATACTTGATTAATATCCAGCCCTTGGTCCTATGGCTTGCAAACCTTCTACCTGAGACATCTGATATGCCTATCTTGACAGCCTTATATAGTGGGCTGTATAGGATGTATAGTAGGGTCATTACTCTATTATACTTGACTTGTCCCGCAAATTTTGCTATACTTGGATTATGCACATATTCAGAGTATCTCTACTAGATTACGCTACGGCATTTGATCTTGATATCTTTGCCTCAACTGAAAAAGAAGCCAGAGCAATGGCACAAGCAGAAGAACCTAAGATGAACATTACGAAGGTGGTTTGTCTAACTACTATTGAGGCCATATGATTAATATGGAAATCCCTGATCCATTCCAAACCTTTGTAGCCAACAAATATAGAAACTATAAAGGTATGGTTTATGACTTCTTTGCTAAGGAGTGGTATCTTAAGACTGCTTGTTGTGGTGAGGAACTTTATGCCCCGAACAAAAAGACAATGACTAAGATAAGGCTATACCATACAAGAAATGAGTGCCTAGGTGGATATTGATGAGTTTATGAAGGACCCCTGGAAAAGGTTTAATGAGATGAGAAACACACCACATGAATGTGATTACGATTACAGGATAGACTCCTCTGGCAAAATGTTCTTTGAGATATGCCGTCTTTGTCTTGACACTAAAGGTATAGTTGAGATGGGGGAATAGGTGGATACTGAACAAACCTTCGATCAAGAGTTTACTGTTGAAGACATTACTAAGGCCATTGTAGAACAGGCTAAGGCTGAGGTTAAATCTCGCTATGGTAATAAGAAAAGACATAGACAATGAACAAGTGTTATGCTAAAAAAAATAATGGCAAAACCTGCTTTGCAAATACAACTGGCTCAAATCATTTTTGCCACATTCACGATCCTAATGGAAAGTTCAGACAACAACTAAAGCGTAAGGGTATGGGCAAGGATTATGTTGTTAGGTGTGAACATACTTGGTATATGAGAGAGCATGGGATTACCTGTACAAGATGCCTAATGATTTGGGAGAGTGATGAGAATAATAGTCTGTCCGATTTGTAAGAAGGAATGGGATCTTAGATGGGGTATCTTTGGACATGATTCCCTTGCTCGGCATATGAAGGCTACTCACCAATAGTGCCCGTATAGGGCATATAGAGGTTTATAACTTCTATTTTGCGCCGAAGTTTAAAGATTTTTTCGTAGTGTATAATGGATATATGTCGTATATAGTTAATAATCAGCCAGTAGGACACCACCCAAGCGAAATCGAAAGAGCGCCATCCTATCTTGATTTTTTTGAAAAGATCGGAAACTCTGCGGACAACATCAAGGTTATACCAAACTTCCTATCTGATGAAGAGATCGAGTATATGCTCACCCATTTACAAGAAACCAGAAGAACTAGTTTTGTTTCTCAGAAAGATAATGAGGGCAACCCAACATCCTGGATTCACAACTATCAGGGGATTGTAGACAAATATAATATATTTGAAAGAGTTTTAGATGAAGTCAAAAAAGCATATAACCACGACAATATTAAAAAGAAAGACCTTGAATACCTGAATATTGCAAGATGGGATAAGGGTACCAAGTTAACCTTACATGTTGATGATCTTGGATATGTTACAGACAATCATCTGCCAACACTTATATATCTCAATGATGACTATGAGGGTGGAGAATTAGGATTTGCTACACATAACCTTGTTATTAAGCCTAAGCGGGGTGACCTCATTATGTTCCCTGGAAATATGCATTATGCACACGAAGTCTTTGAAGTTTTGTCTGGGGTAAGATATACTGTCCCAATCTGGTTTACAATCCCATAGTGTATAATTAAACAATGACAAACAATAACTCAGAAACTCATCAGAAGAAAAGAAAACTCTTAGATGGCTCTGAGGTAAATGATTACGATCATCCAATTGATTTGATCTTGCACACAAAAGCACCTGGCAAATGGAAACTGATAGACCTTGAAACTGGTCAGGAGTATCTTGGATCAGATATATCACATGAAACATTTGGAGAACTTTTAAGAAGCAAAGTAGCAAAGGCTAAGATAGGATCTTGGTTTAAAACAAAAGGAAGAGTAATAAAAAATGGATAATAAAAATAAACCAATCACATTTCACTGGATGTGGAGAAGACACTGGCAGATCAATGACAGTATTGAGAATTTAGACCTAAACGGAATTCTTAATATGGCCAAGGAACTAGATGGTGCAAATGTAAAATCTGTTTTGCTACCATATGGCCCAGGTGGTATAGATTTCTCTTTAGTTATATCTGACGCACTACAAAAAACAAACCAACTAATTATGACAATTGCTTTGCCAGCATACGGAACAAGCCCTGACTATGCTGCTAAAATTTGTGAAACATTAAACCGATTTGCTCCTGGAAGAATTGGTGTAAACCTTGTTGCTGGAAGATGGGGAGATGAAGGAAATGGTCCTGCAGAAAGAATAGTTCTAGAACACTATATGCACGATCCATCACTAATAGATACTCTTGAAAAAAGAGTTGCTATCTCTGCAGTCTGGATGGATAAGGTTATGGATTTGATGAAGACGCACCAACATAAGACACATATGGCTGTTGTTGGTTCTTCAGACACTACTATTGAAATAGCAAACAAGCATTGTGAGTATATTTATGTAGATGATAACTTACTATTTAGAGATCAATTTAAAAAGATTGATCTTAATAGAGTAAAGCCAATAGTTATTATCGATCCTCTAATTATAAATCATCCCGACGAAGAGCAAAATGTTAGATACGATAAAAATGCACCAGTAAGAAAGCAGCATCACCATGTTAAAGGAACTATGGTTGATGTTGTTAGACAAATAAGACAGTTGTCTGAACAATTTGGAATATATGATTTTATGATACATACCGATCAAGAAGACATTAGTAAGTTGCTAGAATTAGTAAAAGATTTTAATAACATAGTTATCCCAGAACAAAAGAAGGTGGTAATATCTGAACTTACTATAGAAAACTTTACTAAGATTGGAAACAATCCTAATAATGTAAAAATCTTTAGTAACTATCTAAGTAAAGAAGAGTGCAACAACATTATAGAACTAATCAAGGATACAGAGACAAGCAATAATCGTCCTCTACAGCCTGATAGCACTGGAAAGCCTACCTTGTCTTTACTTTATTACGACTCACTAGACTATTCAGAAAGATATATACCTCAAATAAAATCTTTGGTGGAAGAAGAGTATGGTGTTAAACTAAAGCCAAGAAACTCTCGTTTTGCTGAATGGGTGCATAATAATAGTCCAGTAATTCCAATAGACGACTTAGGACATAAAGATTCAAACCATTTAGCAGGATGGGTATATCTTAATGACGATTACGATGGTGGAGAGTTGTCTTTTATTCATCAAGGTTTATCATTTAAGCCCAAGGCTGGTGATTTAGTTCTATTCCCTGGAAATATTCACTATTGGTATCATGTTGCACCAGCAAATGGATCAAGATACATTATGCCACTATGGTTTGATTTTGTCTAATGGTATAATGATTCTATGAAGAAGTCTAAATGTTTTTTTTGTGATAAAGACGCAACGCATTTTGATATTGTCGTTAATCATTCCGACTATATTGTTGCTGATGTGTGCTTTGGTCACCTATCCATGGGCTTAGTGTCGTGAAATACAGACCACATTTAAGCACATACCCAAGAAGCGGATCACACTATTTTGATAGACTTTTTGAAAAAGAATCAGGATTTCGTATTGAAAAAACTCATACCGTTAATTGGGTATTTGATAAAGATCATAATAAGCAAAGGGTAATAATTACCATAGCAAGAGATCCTAGAGACAGCATTGCCTCATACATTGCAGCGGAACATCGTGGTGTTTATGAGGTTACATGGCAAAGAGTTAATCAAATTGTATCAGAATACATACTTCTTTATAGTTTTTTATATGAGCATGCAGACTATGTTATAGACTTTAATGATCTTGTTAAATACCCAGATACCACAATTAAAAAGGTAATAGAACTATTAGATATTAAGGAAGATGAGCATCATCTTTTTGATGGAGATTACGGACAGCCAGATCCCTTTTTTGTTGAATCAAGCAAAGATTTGCCAGACTACAATAAAGATTCGTTAGATGATCTCAATATTGGTTTGTGCTATTACTATTACAACAAACTTTTAGAAAAAAAGATAATAATATAACGATTTGACTAAACTATTACTTTAAGGTATACTGTATATATGGAACAATGGATCAACGACTATGCCCACTGGGTACTTGCTCTTATCGGCGTGTCTGGAATTTATTTTGTTGGAAGAAAAACAATTTGGGGCTGGTTTGTTTTATTGTTTAATGAAACATTATGGACTGTTTATGGTCTAGTAACTAAGCAGTATGGATTTATTGTTAGTGCAGTAGCGTATGGGCTTGTATATATAAAGTCATACATACACTGGAGAAGAGAAGAATGACTTTTCTGACAAGAGATATTTTAAGTTTTTATAAGTTTAACGAAAAAAATGATGCTAAAGATAAAGACTATCTAATAAAAAACTTTACCAACACCAGCGAGTTTGGTTACTTTAAACCATATGCTAAAGATACTTTCTTTAAAGAGTGGAACCAAAAAGATCCTTTTGTTGGAACAGTTGATGAGCACAACACATACGAGATTAATCGTTTTGGTTGTCGTGGAGAAATTGATGACAATTCAGATGTTCTTGCATCTGGTTGCTCTATAACTTTTGGAATTGGAGTTCCAGAACCTGCTAGATGGACAAACTTTTTAGGTAATAAGATTAATAAAAGCATTGTTAATTTAGGCAGTCCTGGAGCATCTGTAGAAAGTATTTGTAATAATATTATTCAGTATTCCCTAAATAACAAAATGCCAAAAGAAATCTTTTGTTTGTTTCCAGACTTTTTTAGAAGTGTAGTTGTTATTGATAAGGAATTTTACAAATCAAAAAATGATAAAAACTTTCCTGATTGGGATCATTTAGAATTGACCTACTGCAATCCAAAAATTGATGAGTATAAAAGTTCTTTATTGATGGAAGTAAAAGATAAAAAATATGTAGAAGACGCAACTTCCCCACACCAACTAATTTTAAATTCTATAAACTCTATTTACATACTAGAATCATTCTGCTTGACAAATGGCATAAAACTATATTGGACAACCTGGGACATAAATACTAACTTGCTTATGGAAGAACTTTTAAATATTAAAGATTTTAAATTAAAAAACTTCACATCATTTTTTCCTGCCAAATCAATAAAGCCTTGCAATACTTTTGTGCAAGATGTTTGTAAGTCAGATCACAACTCTGAGTTTAAGGATAATTTATGTTGGTCAGTTGGATCTGATTACTCAATCATTGATAGTAAAAAGACAACTGGCTATGCTCATCCAGGAATTCATTTTCAACATCATGTTGCAGATCTATTTTATAATTTGACACATAGAACGCCGACTGATATAATTAAGATATGAATGTTGATCAATGTGAATTATGTAGCCTAAGCAAAGAATCCGATTGGTTCTGGAATGCCCATCAAACAATGAGTGATGGAAAGATTTGGTGTGTCAATGCCAAAAGATCCTAAGATAATGACCATGGACTGGCGTAGTCTTGGGTATTGGCCTGTGTGGAAAGATGGAAGGAAAGTCTGGGTACCTAAAGATGATAAATCATTCAACGAAGACACAAAGAACTAAGATCCTTCCATTAAGATGGATTGGAAATATATGCGGAGAGTTTGCAGGCAATCATATAGTTAAGTGTGTCAATATGGACGAAGACGAAGAGTATGGATGGAGATATAAGTACCATGCTTTTATGTGGAAATATCTTAATAAACCTTACGAATGGTGGGGAACATACTATATGATTGATATGGATGCGTGGAAGAAAAGTTTAGATAAAATAAAGATTGACATGTCTGATTCAGGCTGGGATGATTATGATGAGTTTGGGAAAGCGTACTGGGATAAAGATTAGCCAATATTACCAGAACCAGTTACTGATCCAGTTCCAGTTACTGACTTAACACCGTATGGTGCCCAGTTATCGTTACTTCCTCCACCTACTGCAGGGGGATATCCTGGATTGCCAGGGTTGCTAATTCGAATGAAGTATGCTCCGTCAATACCGTATGGATCTCCATCAGTAACAACTGTGTCTCCGATGGCATAAAGTGCTCCATTGTTATATAGTCCTTGATAGTTTGGTGGTGTTGTCATAAGATTATTATATCACTTGTTTTGACATACCCTGCCAAGTAGGGTATAATTGAAGTATGAGTATAGATGAAATGACATTACGAGAAGAGATAGCAAGGGAAATAGAATCGTTGCCAATTGACTCTTCAGTTACAAATGCTTTAGGTATGCGTATTGCTGCTGCAAAAATTGCAAGAGGAGAGGATAACTATATGACTAAAATTTTTGAAACACAGGTGGACTTTGAATGATTAGCCTTTTCTTTTTAATTCCAGCATTCCTAGTGGGCTATGCCGTATGCTACTTTGTTATGACATATCATGTTGATCAGAACTAGTCCTGTAACCCCAGGAGTCATCTTTGATGTAGATGGCACCTTAGCCAATGTAGATCCATACCTTCACCTTGTTCGTGGTCCTAATAGGGATTACGATGCCTTTCATGAGGCTTCTATCGATGCCCTGCCAAACTTTGAAGTAGTTCAAATGCTTAATGAGGCATTCTTTGATCAAAGACACATTATAATTGTCACATCAAGAAAAGAAAATTGGCGTGGACTAACCTCTCGCTGGCTTGCTAAAAACGACATCGGCCATCACGCACTGTACATGCGTAAAGATGATGACAATAGGCCAGACTATGAAGTAAAAAAAGATATCTTAACTCAGATTAAGAAACATTGGAATATTCTTCATGCCGTAGATGACAATCCAAATGTTATTAGGCTTTGGGAAGAGCACGGAATCCCTACCACAAAGATTGGGACTTGGGATGGAAACAAATCTTGACACACATACCTCAGTATGGTATGATTAGTTTATGAGCAAACGAATTAAGAAAGTATATAAGTGTGTTGAGTGTGAAACCATGATTACTATTGTAACCAAGGTTCACGAACTCCCAGAGTCCATAATTTGTCCTTGTGACAAAGTAGCAGAAAGCCAGTGATCTAATGAAAAAATCAAACAATAAAGTTTCTCAGCATAAGATTAAAAGAGCAAACAAAAATAAAAAAAGAGTTCAGGCCAAGCCACACTTATCTAAATTTGAAAGACAACAGGCTGCTCTGAGATCAGAAATTATTGGTCAGTCTATGTTCCAAGCATCTCAAAATATTTAGGAGATATATAATTGGTAGATCAAGATGAATTAAATAACATATCAAAAGAACTAAAGCGTTACATTATTAATCAACATATGAAAACATATTACTATTCGACTTTCGGAATCCTATGTTTTTTGCTTGGTACATTTTTTGGCTTACTAATTAAATAAGGTCTAGCACCAGTAGCCAAGTTGGTTAAGGCCCCGAACTCATAATTCGGTTATCGTAGGTTCAAGTCCTACCTGGTGTACTCTGTCTTCATCGTCTAGTGGCCTAGGACTCTGCCCTTTCACGGCAGCAACACGGATTCGAATTCCGTTGGAGATACAATACCTCTGTAGTTCAGTGGACAGAACGATGGACTTCTAAGCCATGCGTCGCAAGTTCGATTCTTGCCAGGGGTACAAATCATTTGTGGTGTATAATTACTGCATGGAAACAATAACATGCAAGGATCTATGGAAAGAATTGATGGTGGGAGAGCCAGACAGTCAGAATGTTGTGGCATGCAAAGAAAGACTATCTACATATTCTAAAGATGATTGGTCTGTAATGGCTAAAGAAGCAACTGATCTAACAATAATGCTTGGTGAGTTAGTTAAATACAATGTTCCAATAGAAAGTAAACTTGCAGAAAATGGTTTTGATGCTTTAATAAAACATTTTTATGATTGGTTTTTTACTATAGATAAAAATAATGCTGAAAAACTTGCTTTTATATGCTCTACTCACCCAAGATACATAATGTTTTTCGATGGATACTATCCTGGATTGTCAAAGTATATAGGAAAAATTGGTTTCCGTTATTCATACAAACTTACAAAATAAATTTATTTTTTAGGATGCTTTGGTTCGTAGGGTTCAATCTTAGATTTAATACGACCATCTTTGTATAGTCTAACAATCCATCCATCTTTAATCTGAATAGGATTAAACGCTGTTGCTTTTTTCTTTGGCATTATATAATTATATCATACCGTTAAGCCTGTTGTGTGTCCTGATCCTGTGGCAGTTAGCACAAACCACCTCACACTTTTCAATCTCTTTTTTGATAGCCTTCCATGAAAAACCATCATGGATCATTCTAGATATATTATATTTCTTGTCTCTTATATGATCAAAGTCTAGAATTATATGGTTACCAACACCACAGTCTACACAGCCAGAATCTTCCTTTATTTTGGCAAGCATCCTCTTAAACTCTTGCTTGTTATAATGGTCTAACTCTTTGTCAGTCATTGCTTATATTATACCGTGAAATATTAAGCCCCACACAGGCAATTCACCTGACTTGCGCCACGGTCTCTATCCAATGGGTAACTAATCCATCACTAAGGTCCTGTGTGGGGACATTTATATTGTACTACTTAATTGCGATTGTTTTTGGTAGTTTGTCTTCTGGGATCTGCTTCTCAAGTTTGATATCTAAGATACCATCCTTAAACTCAGCCCCAACCACCTCAACAAACTCAGGAAGGGTAAAGATATCAGTAAACTTACGAGCAGCAATGCCCTTATGTAGATACTCTGCACCCTCTGGTAACTCAGCATCCTGCTTTTCGCCCTTGATTGTAAGTTTGCGATTGTCTAGCGATACTGAGACATCATCCTTAGAAAATCCAGCCAAAGCAAATGAAAGAATATACTCTGTATCATTTAGTTTGATTTGGTTATAAGGTGGATAGTTTGTTGTTGTTGTTACCTTCTGTAGATTTGAGAAGGTATTGAAAAATGGATCATTAAAAAGATCCAGTGCTGTTTTTACCATTTTATTCCCCTTTCAAGCGAATAAGTTAATTTACCCCCCATTTGGGCAGGTATTAATATTATAGCATAAGAAATGAGCAGTTTATAGACGACTGCTCAGGTCTATTAGCCACGAAGATTCAACTCCTGCTAACTTTCCCATCAAGGGAACATCCGTTGTAAAACCTTTTAAAGTCTCATAGCGGAATAGTATCTATTATACTACTTCTTTTTTACTGCTGTTTTCTTTGCTGGTGCCTTCTTAACTACCTTAGCAGTCTTGAGTGCTACCTCAACCTCTTTAACATCTGGCATCTTGCCAAATGCCAAGTCATTAGGGTTGGCTGCTCTCAATACTACGGGGACAAGTGCTCCAAGTAGTGAGTATGCTAGTGTCTGTGGATCTGTCACTCCAGAGGCATACATTGCTGTTGCTGCTCCAAGAACTGATCTTCCATATGACGCTAGTGCTCTTTTAATTTGTTCATTCATAATTTTCCTCCTAGGATATTATTTTTGTTAGTGCTGTGAATCCAATCCATAGACCAATAATTCCTGCGACTCCCGCAAAAACTGGTGGTGCTGGGACTGGTAATTTGAATGCGGCAAATACTACGCCACATCCAAAACCTGTTAGTGTTGACAAGATAACATCTTTCATCGATAACCTTTTTCTGATAGTTCTTTATAATGATTTAAACAAACATCAACAATTGATGTCTCTGTTCCGTATATTTTTTCTGCTTCAAGTTCACACTCAGACACATTGCATGAATAGAACGCATCAAATGCACGATCCTGATGTGGCTTGAATTTTATCATCTGACTAGTCCACTTTCGGGTCTTACACGGCTAGATCCTTCAATTGTAAACCATAGAGTAGAGGAGTATCTTTCTTTTACAGTATTTTCAAGAACTTCGTGCCAGTAGTTTTCATTGCTGGGAAATGTAATAAGACTATTAGACTTTGGCTTAATCTTAAGATTATGATCTGTAAAGTTTATTTCTCCTCCTTCATAGTCATCGTTAATATAGTATATTGCTGCAAAATCCCCCGTAGTATCTGCATGCTCATTCATCTTGTAGCCTTTTTCAAACTTAATCAGGTGTACTTCTTTTCTTTCAAAAACATTAAGACTTACATTATAGGTTTCTCTGCATTTTTTATCGGCAATCCTAAAAACTTTTTCTAATATACTGATGATTTGTTCTGGCATTCCATCTTTAAAAAATTTAACACCCCAAGGCTGAGTAACCCAAGAATCAATATTGGTTGTATAATAAAGAAGTTGTCTATGCTCTTCTATAGATAAAACATTTTCTGTAATTTGTATATTGTCTACAGAATTTCCTAATTCAAATATTGTCATTTTTATTTATACCATTCTGCATTTTTGTTAAAAGTAGAACCAGTAAACTGAAACCACATAGATGTGCTATATCGGTCTCCACTTCGAATCGTAAGTACTTCATGTAAGTAATTTTCATTGCCAGGAAAGAAAACAACACTGTTAGGCTTTGGATGAATCTTTACATTGTAATCTGGAAAGTTTATCTCTCCGCCAACATAGTCGTCATTAATATAGTATATCGATGCAATGTGATTTGACTCTACTGAATCTGTATCTATATGTGGATACAAAACAAGACCCCGTGGAAACTTAATTAAAACAAGGTTGTCCCTTTTAAAATCATTAATCTTTACATCATAAAAATCTGTGGCAGTATTTTGAACAAATACAAATATTTTTTCTAACATATTTAAAATGTCTTGTGGCATCTGGTCTGGACCAACAGTCTCGGCATCCCATGGCTCGTGAACCCATTCTTTACGGGCCTTTACATACTCAAGTAAAACTGTGTGCTCTTCTTCAGACAAGACATTTTCTATATATCGAATGTTTTCTGCAGAACTTCCTATTTTTTCAACATTTTTTAAATAGACTTCATCTTTGTTTGATGGATCATTAATCATGTATCTATTTTACCATAGTCTTCTGGTAGCAGTTTCTTTAGTTCTTCATATGCTCCAGTGATTTTTTTCATAGAGTAGTAGTTGGGAGCCATAGATCCGACATCCCCATACTCTTTAAAATAACTAATCTCTGGCTCAATATCACTAATAAACTTATTTAAAGATGCTTGCACTTCGTCTATATAGGTGTATGCCCAGTCACGAGAATCTGAAATAAATTTTAAAAAGTCTTCATTAGACTGTTCTTGCTCTGTTTTTGTTTCTTGTTTTTGTGCTTCCTGGATCATCATAAAATCTAGCATATTGGCAACTATCTGTATAGTCTTTTTTCTTTGAATGTAAAAAAGAAAACCTAATACCGTAGATGTGACTGATAAAATAACTAACAATATCGGCTGGATCATAGTTCTTTGCCACCCTCTCTAACTAGAAGAACAATTGCTCCGTTATCCTCTAGTGCCTTTTTTACACGAATCATATATTCAATAGCCTGCTTTTTTAACTCCACAGTTTCTAAAGACATAAAGTCTTTTTCTTTTGCTTTTACTGTTATAAAGTCATCATTATCTATAATCTGTAAAGAAAAATTATTAGGAGCATGAAGTGATCTAAATGCTCTTCTCATTGCGTCTGTGTACATATTACTCCATTGTTAATGATTGCCATGTCATTCCCCAGTCATTTTTGCTCTTGTGGCTAGAGAATTCTTTTGATATCTCTCCATTTTCTAAGTATACCCCGCCCCAAACACCCCACTCTTTACCTGAAATTCCAACAGAAAAACATTCTTTTCTTACTGGGCAGGAAAAGCATAAAGCATCTATTGCTGGCCTTAGTATTTCATCATCTTCGTATTTGTCAAAGAATAAATTTGTGTCATAATCTAAACAAACAGCGTTGTCTTTCCATTTAAATTTATTCAATTAGATCACATACTTATCAGGAATTTCCCAACCTAGATTAGAAGGAACAAACTCTTTTTTCATTTGCCATTTGTTGTTTTTATAAATGCCAAACTTTGAAAAGTATGCCTTCTCTGATGGAAATGTTTCCACTACTGTCCATCCATCCCAAGACAGTTGTCTGTTCTTGTTGACTATTGATTCCATAGTCTCTAAAGAATTAATTAACTTCATAGTGTTTCCGTTCTGTTTGTGTGCAAAGCACTGGCTTATGTATATTCTATTTAAAAATTATATACATTTGTATTGATGTTGTGTAGTTTTGAAAAATGAACAAGTTTAGACATTGGCTCTTTTGGTTTACATAAAAAAGCAAAATGATTTAACTCTGAAATATTTGTTTCAATCCACCAATGTGGAACAGGCTTATACTTAATACTTTTACCACGAGACTTTAAGCCTCTTTCTGATAAGTTAACAAACTCCATGGCCATCATATTAATGTTTTCTGGTCCTGCAGAATACAAATAAAATTCTTTATCTTCTTCTGTTAATTCAGATAAGGCAACAGCCATAGATCTAAGGAAGATCTGGTAGTCATCAAAACTACTGGTCCCCTGAACTCCTACTATCATTGCCAATCCCTTCTCTTAATTTATCCATTATGAATAACATCTTGTCTAATTGTACCTTATCCATGTGTATCGTGTCAACTTGTTCTGCTGCTTCCTTATCGATAAGTTCATCAACTAGTGGTGCTTTATAAAAAATATTGTCCTTGATCCAGTACGCATCATTATCAAAAATAATAACCTTTATGTTTGTTTTATCATAATGAAGGTTTGCCTGAGTTTTAACCTTTATTCTTCTTGCATTATTTTTTCTATTGCTATATCGGTGCTGCAACATTGACTGACTAATTATAGGCTGCCGATTATTCTTTATATTATTTCTCAGGATGTATATGTATAATAGCAAAATGATAGTTAGAGTTGTCCCAATAGCACCATAAAAATTATTCATAAATACTCCTAGACACCCAGTATATCAGTTTTTGTTAAAAAGAGCCTTCACTATTTCTTCAATGACCACTCTCTCATCTTTTGGTAAAGACTTTATGGCTAAAGCATCAAAGCCTTTTGGTCCTAACTTTACCAAAGGATCTTTCTCTGTTATATTCATGTCAAGGAAACCTTTTTCCCAAAGCATTAAGGTTACTTCTGAAAAATATGCAGACAAGTCCTCGCTAAGCCTAGCATCAATATCTTTAAGCCTCTCTGTAGGCTTATACAATGGCTCTCCAGTCTCAGAGTCTTTACCTGCAAACTCTAAGCCACCATTTAAAACTAGGTTGTCAACAATATCAAAGTCATCACTCACTTGCCAGACTTCTTTCTGGCCTTTGTAAGTGCAGCGAAATCTTTAACCTTTGTATCTCCAAGGTATCCCCAAGCATAACCATCGTTGATCATCATGTCATTAAGAGATACTGTGTTGCCATCTACATACACCCAGCCTAAAATGCGACCATACTTTTCAGATGAGTCCATCTTTTCAGTCTTAATTACAACAGACTTAGCATCCTTTAAAGACTTCTTTAGGTACTCTTTAGCCTCTAATCCAAGTGCCTTTTCAGCAAGATCCTTTGTGCGAGACTCAGGGGTATCAATACCAGCCAGCCTTACACGAGATGCAAACAGGATATCAAACCCTAAATCAATAAGAACATCGATGGTATCTCCATCTACTACATTCTCTACTTTTCTTACATAGTATTCATACATTATTTTCTCCCCCATTTAACTTTATTCCAACCACGCTCATGGAAGTAATAAAGGACTGTCTTTGTAAATACCTCAAAACTTGCAATTGCTCCAGCCGTAACTGGCTCTTTGGTTATTGCCCAAGATATTACAAAAGTATCTGCTGTACCAATAATACGCCAAGTGATTGCTTTTAATGCTGATCTTTGTTTGGTTACATTCATGAAGGCCACTCCATATTGTTTGGCTTAGTTATCCAAACCCAAACCTTAGATGCCCATTTCTTTACGCTTTTGCGTAGCCGATATAGCATGAATGTCTGCCCCCAAATCTACTTGCTCAATCTTGTATCCTACATCTCTCCCGTATACAATGTTAGTAATGTTAGGTAGTCTTAATACTAATGCCCCATCCATAAACTCATCCTTGGCAATATATTCTTTTACCTGATCAAACTTAAGTGGATCCTTCTCACTTGTATTATAGGTGTTACGGACTCCAAGAAGAACCTGTTCTGTTCTGTTCCCAGCCTCTTTGTAAAGTGCATGATGACCTTCATGCCATGGCTGATAGCGACCAAGCATTAGTGTTGTTGGGGCAGACCAGTCATGTAGGTTAAACTGATTAATGATTACCGATGCCTTTTCATTTGCATCCCATTCATGGCTTATAAAAGCAATGTCATAGTTTGTTGGCATTTCAAACATCTTGTTGGTGTCTTCAAATCTTCCTTCTTCAATCGTGTTCATGAATACCAAAATGTCTGGCTTGCCAAACGCTACACGAGTTAGATCTGTTGGGCATACAAAGTCTACAATTACTGGAGCAACTCCTTGCTTAGCAATCAACCTTGCCATCTCACCCATACGACGAGCCTGCTCAAGCCTATCTTCTGGAGTAAATCCTAAGTCTGAATTTACTGTTGCACGAACTTCATCTGCGTTGAGATGTATAGCATTGATACGCTCTTTAAGGGCTTTTGCTAATTCTGTTTTACCAGAACCAGGTAGTCCAATAATTTGAATTATCATCAGTAATCTTTACCTTTTGCCTTATTCTCAACAAGTTTTTCTCTTTCATCAAGAATGGTAAGAGCAAAAGACATCATTTTTTTATAACCTTCAGGATTATCCATAATCTTATTGTAGTGATGTCCACAAAACATTAAATCTCCAGAGATTCCAGTAACTTGAACTAACGCTTCAGCAGCACAAGAATCACACCTATCTAATGGAGATAGTGTCCACTGCTTTACTTCTACTGATTCATCAATCATTGTCTTCATAGTATACTGCCTATTTCTTTCTGTTATCAGTGGAATAAAATCCACTACCGTTGAAAACTGCTCCTATATTCGAGTATACACGAACCAGAGGCAGATTGCAAGTTTCACAACCATACCCTGGATCGTCTTCTTTTATACTACGAACCTTTGTGTAGTTCTTATTACAGGACTCACAAACATATTCGTAGGCTGGCACTATTTCTTTTTCTTTTCTTTTACTGTCCAGATTGGTGCCTTAAGCGAATCCCCACCCCACTCATAGCCTAATGCCTTTACGACAAACTTAATTATCTTAATACGCATTACTTTACCTTGTTTCCAAACTTAGCCCAAACTCTTTCGTGTAAGAAATATCCGAGTGCTTCCCAACCAATGTAAATAAGAGCACCAAGACTTGCATACTCCCACTCTCCAGTAAACAAAAATATAATTCCAGCAAGAACTACAAGATGAAATGTTTCCCAACTTAAGGTTTTAATTGAACTCTTTCTAGTTGATTCCATTTTACTTAGCCTTCTTTGCTACTGGTTTCTTAACTACTGGCTTTACTGCAGGCTTTGCTACAACTGGTGCTACCACCTTATTGAGAAGCGGAGCATTTTCTTCACCAGTATAAACTGGACGACCCCAACCGACAACTCCATTAAGCAACTTCTTCTTGTTGTTTTTTACATAACCACGAGTCTTCTCTACGCACATTCCGCCATTGCGCTGATCTCCCTTTGCAGTTCCTGAAGTGTTTCCCTCAATAACTTGGATTGTTCCATCTCCGTTGTTCTTGATACAAATTCCAACATGTGAAATACGATTTACACCATCTTCTGGAAAATCAAAATAAATCCAGTCTCCTGCTTGTGGATCATCATTACGAGCATCTGACCAACGCCCATTCTTCTTGAACCAATCTGACGCTGCTACTGTTGATGCAGACTTTGGATACTTCTTTGGATCTAATCCTGATGTAAATGCACACCAAGAAACAAATGACTGGCACCATGGCTGAAAATTCATCCCAGTCCACTTGCCATATTTTGTTTCATTATCTTTAGGGCCTTCAATTGTGCCCACTTCCTTTTTTGCAATCTCAATGATTGCTTCTAGACTACCTTTTGCTGCCATTTTATTCCTCCTTTAAGGACATATCTATTATACCAGTTTACCTACATATTGTAAAGTTGTATTCTTTTTCCCATTTAAGTATATCGTTTTCATCATTTAGGAGCGGTTGACCCTTTATGTTAAGACTAGTATTCAAGAGTATTGGAACTCCAGTTTGTAGATAAAATTTATTTATTACCCTGTACAATCCTGGATGTTGTTCTCTTGTAACTGTCTGAACTCTAGAAGTACCATCTTCATGAACCACAGAAGGTATCTTGTCTGGCTGTAAGCACTTGACTGTGTACTGCATATATGGACTTTCAAAATCCATATCAAACCATTTATATGCGTGATCTGCTAAAACTACAGGAGCAAATGGCCTAAACAATTCTCTCTGTTTAATTCTATTTACTTTGTCTTTGATTAGTGGATCTCTTGGGTCTGCAAGAATTGATCTATTTCCTAATGCTCTTGGACCATATTCTGCTCTTCCTGATGCTACTGCTACTATACCGTCTTTTAATATCCCCTCAATAATTTTCTGAATAGGATATTTTCCACCCAGATCATATCCAAGATATGGGTCTTTCCATTCAAGATGTTTTCCATAAAGTGCAGCAGCAGCACCCAAAGAACTGCCAGCATCTCCAGGGTTTGGCATAATCCAGATCATATCAAATATGTTCCAAAGCAGAGTGTTTGCTGATGAGTTAAGTGCACAACCACCCATAAATACTAAATTCTTTTTTCCAGTAATAGAGTATGCCATGTGCATAAAATCATTTAGTCTTTGCTCATAGACAACCTGAACTGCTGCAGCAATATCAAACCTATCTTGCTCAGTGATCTTTACTCCCCAATCATTTATTCCCTGATGAAAATTATATTTTTGTTTTGTATATGAAGGAAAATACTCATCGATTTTTCTATAGTATTTTGTCCAGTCTCCGTATGCTGCCATTCCCATCATGATATATTCTTCTTGATTTGGCATTAGACCTATTAGTTTTGTGAAAGCAGAATAAAATAATCCAAAACTAACTGGATAGTTTTGTTTATACTTTAGCCTAATCTTATCTCCTTCACCAACCCATATTGTAGATGTGTTGTATTCTCCAATAGCATCAAGCACAACTATTACGGAATCACTAAAAGAACTAGTGTAGTATCCCGCTGCAGCGTGAGAATAGTGATGACTAAAATGTTTCCTTGGTATACCAGGAATATCAAACCTTGGTTTCCAGTCTCCAGATCCACCCCTTAGAGCCAGCCTAGAGGCCTTCAGAAGGGGCTTTTCATAGTAGGCAATATGATCTGGTGCCCCATACTGCAAAGCATCTTTTATTAAACTATCATTGATATACCAGTCATTTTTTTGTTTGCTATATCTTTCTGCATGCCCTGCAAAAAGAATTTCTCCATCTTTAATTAGAGATACTGATGCGTCATGAGATGTTTCGTTTACTCCAAGAATTATCATATATTATCCTTAATACAGGTATCTGTTTTTTTTATCATTTTTCTTTATTTCTCTTAGTATTAAGTATGTCTTAATTTTTTTAATTAAGGTCTGGATCAACAATTGTATACCCCCCTGAATGTTCTGTTTGTGTTGTGTGCATGTAGAGTAGGGTTGACCTATGTCCACTTTCTATTTCGGATATTCCATGACTCCATAATTCTCCGTCACTAACAAAAAATATCCCATCATATTTTTCTGGCTTATATGTAAAGTTAAGATTTGGGAAATATAATTCTCCTCCAGTAAAATTATCGTCAAGATATATTACCGTACTATATTCAATGAATTCTTCTGGTGGCTGATCGTCAGCGTGTGCGTTTGCTGAACTACCTTTCGTCCAAACTGAACCAAAAGATTTAAATGTTTTTATTTGCTTTGTTTCTTCTGGATTAAGTCTTTGGTGTGTCTCGTTAGATAGTAAAGAATATTTTTTTTGAATATCTAAAACTACCTTGTTGTATGGATAAGCAGTTCCTCCATACCTAGTCTTGTAATATTCTGGGTAAGGATTAACTTCTGATGGACTGTTAATCTCATTTATTAGTGTCTGTGCATCTTCAGCAGCAATAAAATTTTTAATTACTACAGGCAATGTTATCATCAATATACCTCATTCTGCACTACATGAAATCTTTGCTCAGAAATTTTATCTAGATTTGAAAAAAATGTATACTCTACATCGTTTGTATTATATGGGAAGTATTCTAAACTACGGAAATCATAGTCTACAAGATCCATAAGTTCTTTTACTCCAGGCATAGATTCATCTTTTGATTTAAAAGAATCTATAACTTTTGAATAGTTGTGATATAGAGAAAATGGAACAAAATCATTTTCTTCTATTCTAGGCTCTTGATCAATAACAAAATTAGTTGGAAGAGCAACTATAGAAATACCTTTGTGCGCTGCATACATGGAAACATATTCCTCAACTCCATAATATTTAAATATTGAAATATCAGGAAATAGTTCAAACAAACTAAATTTCATAAAGAAAAAATCTTTAACAAACCAGTTGTTTTTTGTTGCCATCGAAATGCTTGTTTTATTCCAGTCTGGATAAAACTTATAGTTATTTTTATTAAAAACAATGTCGTGATTGCCTGAAAGTATAATATCTGATTCGTCCTGGTATCTTAATAGTTCAGCATCCCAATCCTTTTCAAACATTTTGGCACCATCAACATACATAAAAAAATCAAAATCTTTTCTTTTTTTTAGAAGATAAAAGCATTTAAATCTAGATATTAATCTATCCCAGTAGATATGATTGTATTCTATTCCTAAAAACTTTTCTGGCCTTGATATATTTGTTTGGTCGTATACGACAACATGTATATCATTTTGACCACTTTGATTTTTTATGAGTTGCTCTACTGCTTGTGGTAGCAACTTGCTTTTGTACCCATAAAAATAAACTAATATTTTTTTCATTTTATAACAATGGAATCCAGTGCTGTTCAATTGTATGTTCTCCACCCATAAGCAAAGACTGCAGAGGTTGAATATCATACGCAACTGTTATTCTTGAACCTTCCCAGTCCCAGTCTCCCATTGCATGGGGGTGGCCCATTTCTGAAACAATCATTCTATTGTTTATGTTGTGATTTGCCACTTCTCTATTTGGATCTCCAAAGAGTCTATAGTATGTCGTTGATGGCTCAGCCTTTACACAGTAATACCCATGAAAATTAGGAGCGCCAGGTGCACCGTGATCGTGCCAGTTTAACTTTCCGTTTCCTGTGGTATTAATATTAAACCAACCCTGAACATAATATTGCTGCTTTTCAAAGTCTACGCCATAATATTCACAGGCTTCTTTAACAGTTTTTGATAGTTCGGAGTATAGTTTATGAAGAGATGGATGGTAAAGTTGAAATACATTATACTCTCTCCACTTTACAGTTGACAAACTTCCAGACTCTAGCCAATACCCTGGATCATTTTCCATTGTTTCAACGCCACGAAGTTTAGCGCTTTGAATTAGTTCGTATTTTTGTTCTAAAAATTTAGCCAACTGATCTAAATCGTTGTCTAAATATTTTTCAAAAAACTTATGTTCTCTGTTACTTAACATTATTCATCTCCCTTGTTGTTTGCTTGTTCTTTGTTATACTTTGCATATTCTTTTTTTCTCCATGCAAATTTTCTGTAGTGTGCCGTTATGTCAGACCTTCTGTTTTCTGATCTTAGTTGGTGTTTTTCTATAGCCTCAAAAGAATCATCAACTACTAAATTCCAAGGCTCTCTTTTAATTGGAATCATCTGAAACACTGGTGTTCCCATTGGAATGACTCCTTCAAAATCTCTTTTTATAAAAAATGGTATGAACGCAGGCAGTCCCCATATATCAGAATCAACAATGCCAGAAGGAATCCAGAACGGTAGGTCTGGTCTGTTTATTGGCATAGTCATCAATAGAGAATAGTCTTTTGGTGTTTCGTAATACCATTGCATCTTAACCCCAAAATGTATTGGGTGAACATCTTTTGGTATTGCCATATCAACATTAGGTCTTTTGTCCATCATCATAAAATTCTTTTTCCAGTACAGAGATGGCTTTCCATCTACATCAAGTTTTACTTCTAGGTCATCTTCCAGTAAATACATATACCCAAGAGACATTGCATCTTGAAATGGCAAGCATAGTTTTGTAGAAACATTTGATCCATCCCCGCCTCTATCGTTTACTGGACACAAAGACTTTAGGTCATTAGTTGTAAAATGTTTTGCCAAATCTCTATACCACTGTGGTATTTTTTTATAGGATGGCTCTGGAGACAATAGACCTGTGGTCGTATCGTGTGGAATGAAAGTTAATTCTAACTCATTGCTGTCCATAGTAATCCTTTATTTGTGATATCTCTTCGTCACTTAAGACAACAGACATATCGTACATTGCCGTGCTCTTACTAATAATAGCATACTTTTCTTTTAAGTAGTATTCCCCAGTATTCTTAATTTTAAAATCAACAAATTCTGAATAGGCATAGTCTGATAGATGTGGAAGGGGCTTTCCAATAATATTTTTTTCACTTATGTAGAATGGCGTAGGCTCATCCTCTACTCTGGATATTGCAATGCTAACATTTTTATTTATAAACCAGGGTATATAAAACCTATAGGTTGGATCAAAACAATCTTTATTTTCTAGATTGTTCAAAGATGGATAGAACTGTCTTTGATGACACTTATCTAAAGCATACAGTGTGCCATCTTTTCTTTCTTCAACCCAAATCTCGGCGTGAGTTCTTTGCCTAAAAGTAATTATGTTATTTGTTATGTTTATAATTTTTGGCTTTGGATATAGATTAAGGACATAGTTGTTTATTGGTTTAAGTATGCTTTTTATGTTTAAAATTTCTTTTGAGTTATACTTAGACCATTTGTCTGGTAGTCCAGACTCCATTAGGATTTGAGGCAAGGATAAGTTTTCAGAGTTTATCCACCATTGGGATCCTGAAATGTTATTTTTTTTAGTTATCATTTTACCTTTATCTTAAATGTTTTGGTATAACAATTATACACTAAACTGCTGCCCCACCTGGCCTCGATCCAGGGACATCCGAATTAACAGTTCGGCACTCTACCAACTGAGTTATAGGGCAATGGGGTAGTTTAAAGTCATACCCAGGACTTTTAATTTACTTAGATGAATAAGGGTAAGACACACCAGACAGAACAACCTTAACTAATGAGTTAATATATTCTGTAAATGCCTTACCATTATTCTTACTAACATATGATGCTGAGGTAACTACAGTTGCTCCAGAACTTCCAGCAATATCTGTAACCGAACCGTTATACTTGGTAATTTTTACTTTTCCAAAAGCAACCATATCAAGCCCAGGGCCTCTGTTAGTTGCCTTTTCAAACTGAGTTGGTGAACCCATGGCTCCTACGCCAATGACTCCAGGAACGCATGCTGGGAATCCAACAAGGCTAGAAAGTCCATCATTGCCTGTTGCTGCAAATGATGGGATATTTTTTGCACTTAACTGTGAAACTGAACTAGCAACTGCTGTATTTGTGCAAGCAGGATGCAAAATCTTTGTACCTGTTTTTAGGTCCATAGATACTCCTGATTGACTAATAGATAGCGCATCAATACTATACTTTTCTGCATTCTTTGATACCCAATCAATTGCTGAGATAAGCGCTTCAGGAGTTCCACCTAAAGCATTTGATCCAGTAACACTGTTTACATTGTTAAAGCGGACAAAAACAATCTTAAGGTTAGGATCTGTTGCAAGCGCTGCCTTTACCATAGAGTCTCCGTGATATGTAGGATCATTTATGCTCTTAGGCCATGTTGCAGATGCAGCGCCTTTGCCTTCCATAAAGTGTTGCATGTTTGGACATGATGCCTCATGACTTTGATTGAGGACAGACTTGGCAGTGAAACAAACTTCGTGAATAATTGCTGGGAAGTTGTTAGAATTAATAGCCGAATCAATAATGGCAAGAACTTTTTGATCTTGTGCTTGCGCTGGACTTGTTACTGTTAGCATAAGTGTTGCTGCTAGAACTGATAGTAGTACTTTCTTCATTTTATTCCTTTTCATTTTTACGATATCATCAATCTGATGACATGACAACATGGGTCGCCACCTGCGTCCCATTCTTCAATTTCTTCTTCATCCATATATTCGTATCCGCCGTCGTGAGTATTGCAATAAGGAGGTGTAACCCAGCCTCTTTCTATACCGTTTTCAAGCCAGATACCAAACTCTTGCTCTTCAGGCGATAGGTCATCGTGTGAATGGTTCATATAATAAGTATACCCTTAAAGACTAACGATGTCAACTGGACCCATGCAAGATGGATTAAATTTAATTGCAGCATTTACTGCTTGCATAACTCTATTTCTAGCATTTTTTTGTTTATCTGTTGCATATAAAACCCCATAGGCATACTCTGCCCCAGAACCCATTGCAAGATATGGTAGTGTATATTTAGATAAAGACATATCTGCAGAACTATGCTCATAAATATTTCCACGAACTGCAATAATCAAACCAAGGTCTCCGTCTTTAGAAGTATCTACCCAGAATTCATTATAAAATTCTTTTAGTTCTTTAATAAATTTTGTTTGCATATGCTTGTCAATGTCTTTTAGTATTGGGGCAGATGGTTTAAAGTTGTAACGGATTCTTTCTCCGTCCATTGATCCAGCATATCCAATTAAGTATGGACCTATCTTCCAAACCTTTGGTGCATCAAGTGCTAAAATGGTTCCATCATCAGATGCTCCACGATCTCCAGCCATGTAGATTTTATCCTCATGTTTTACTACAGCAATACAAGTCATGGCAAAAGCCCTCTCCAGATAGATATAATCAAGTATACCATCACCCAGAGAGGGCTGTCAACTAGGGCCAATAATGACTAATTAGCCTTTTTGTCTACCGTCTTAAACGCATCATTGATCTCTGCCAATGTGAGTTTTCCATCGTCCAAAAAAGCCCTTGCCAGTCTTTCAATGACTGTTGCTACGCCTAATAGTCCTGCTAAGAATACTGCCTGAACTGTGTCAATTCCTACTACTGCTCCAGCACCAAGTACTGATAGACCAGATGCTGCAAAGACTGCTACTATTCTCATCAAGATATTAGTGATTGCCTTTTGTGGGTGCTCCTTCTTAGGAGGCTCTACTACCTTTTTAGTTGCCATATTTAGTCCTCCTTTCTTAGCGGGATTGTGATAAGCCAGATTACTGTTGTTATTAATACTGCAATACCAACAATATCTCTTGCTGATCCCGTCAAAGTTAGCCATGCAATAAAGAAGCCAAGGAGGGTGAATGCCTGTGCAATTAATTCCATTCCTGCGTCTTTAAACCATTTGATTAATCCCTTTAGCATTTTGCCTACCAGGTTGATGGCTTTATTGATTATTTTCATTTGTTCCTCCTTATCATTGCCCCTGCAATTTGTGATGCAATGACCACTGGGACAATTACTTCTTGCGCTTTCTCTCTCTGATCATCTGTCATATCCATACCTAATTCAGAGAAATTAGATAGGAGTTCTGTAACATCCACTTCAAATACTGCTCCAAGTGGGTCTGCTAAGAATGCTTCTGTTTGTACTTCTGTTACTGCATCTGCCAATGTAAATGGCATTGGAGTTTCTCCTGCGTCCCCTGCTCTATCTGAGAACTCAACAAATGCTTCTGCAAGTGCTGGGTTAGACTTCATCTGCTCAGCAATCTGTGCAACCTCTGAAGGCTTAATACCAAGATCACTTGCTACCTCTGCTTTTGCTTCTTGTGTCAATGCTCTAAGTGTCTGACTAACTGCTGTTACTTGTTCAGGGGAAAGAGTAACTAACTTATTATCACTGCTTGTAAGGTTAGCAATAACATTAGATAAATCTTCTTCTGTTCCCGTTCCTTTTTCAGGAACAAGTGCTGCTAATACTTCATCAGTAATTTCTACATCTGGTTCATTCCAAGGATTCTCTTCTGGCTTTGGTTCTGGTCCAGGTTCTGGAGATGGTTCAGGAGCAGGCTCTTCAGTTGGTTCTGGGGTAGGTTCAGGAGTTGGTGGTTCCTCTGGGGTAGGTTCAGGTGTAGGCTGGTCTGTAGGGTCCACCGTAGGCTCTGGAGAAGGCTCTGGGGTAGGAGGCTCTTCTGCTGTAGGTTCAGGGCTTGGTTCTGGTGTAGGAGGCTCTTCTGGTGTTGGCTCTGGACTTGGCTCAGGAGTAGGTGGCTCTTCAGCAGTTGGTTCAGGACTTGGCTCTGGGGTAGGCTGATTGGCTGCAGCGTTTGCTGCTGCTTGAGCAATGGCAGATTGAATTTCTCTTTGTGATTGTTCGTCATAGTAACGCCATGCGTTATCAATTGCGCTGTTAACATTACTAATTGCTTGATTGTATGCGCTGATTGCATTATTTTTATTTTGGAGTGCCGTTGCAACATTTAAAACTGAGTTGTTATACTCATTTGTTTTATTAGTTAGTGTTTGATTGTAACCATTTAATGTTGAAACTGCTTGATTATAAACATTTAATTTATCATTGTAGACATCTTGTGCTGCGTTCTTTGCAGCAAGGGCATTGTTGTAGTCGTTGGTTTGTTCTTGGGTTGCTCCAGATCCATGAGAAAATGTATTAAGATTGCAACTAAAGTCTTGTCCCCATACTCTTGGGCTTCCAGCATAGTCACAACCTGCACCAGTCCATCCTCCAGGAATACCCCAACCAAGATGATAAGATCCAGGTCCTCCACCGTTGTACCACCAAATCTCTACATCAAATGTTTTGTCTGTAGTTACATCATATACAGGAGAGTAAT
>Ga0247723_1000056_pt1 | contig 64339 bp, 53 predicted proteins | sample MSEWelMarce5H_FC_FD_189079 | JGI IMG/M metagenome (GOLD analysis project Ga0247723, IMG submission 189079) | Subsurface sediment microbial communities from gas well in West Virginia, United States - MSEEL Well Study Marcellus 5H_FC | ecosystem: Environmental > Terrestrial > Deep subsurface >...
GTAGGGACTGTCTTTGGATAGTCTTGTTTAGCGCCGCTAGCGCTGACGCTTACGCTTACGCTGGTCCCTTCAAAAAAAGGGCGTGCGCCCATGACGGAGCCAAGTGTAGGGACTTCGTAGTCTTGTGGTTCGCGGAAAGGGTCTGCCTTCAATGTTGTTGTTATACCGAACATCGTGCGGTTCTCTATCTACACCTAGGCTGATAATTAATATAACAATATCCTATAATGCTATATTATCTATAAATCAATCGTCTCGGTTTCAAAATTGGCAATGAACTCGCCGGTGTTCTCGTCCAATGTTGGGAAGTCGCCAAATGGATTGGAGAGTGTCATTCCTTGTGGTTCATCTGTTCCGTTATCATGCTTCTTGAGAGCGTCAATAATATCAGCCTTGGTCATCTTGCTGACGCCCTTAATATGTTTGCGCTTGCCCTCGGCTTGGAGTTCCTTATAGGTCATGCTCTCGTAATTTGCCTCCACGAGTGGGGCGACGACTTCTTCCTTGTCCTCTTCTAAATGGAGTGGTTCGGCCTTTGCGCTTTCGCCTACGCCTGCGCTAAGACTTTCAAAAACTGGGGTTGGTGTTGGTGGTCGGACCACATACTCTTTCTTGGAGATTTCAATATGTTCTGGGTCTGTGTGACTATGTTCTTCACTTGCGCTAGACATGGAGGCCATAAATGGTTCTGGGACGAAATTCATTTGCTGGTCAAACATCATCATAGAGGCTTCATTCGCCTTCTTCAGGTCAAAAATAATGTTATTCAACACACCGACCTTTCCTTCAAGTTGCTGGAAAAGGGTGAACATGTAATATATTGCGGCGGAAAAGACGAGAGTCAATACAATGCCGATTACAACAGCGTCGCTAAGAGCAGCCATACTGTCGTAGAGTTCATTCTTTTTCGGTTTTCATTAAACGCATAAGCCAGCGCTAACGCTTTCGCTTGCGCTTAACCATACCTCGCCAACACTGCTGACAGTACAGGTTCCCTGACCCAACCGATAAGTATACTCTATAGTGCCATCTGCCCTCTTTGAGGCCTTCAAACATAAACGTCCAACCGACGCCGGTGCCTTTTCCAAAAGGTTGAATATATGTGTGCTGATTAAACTTGACGCCCCAGTTTTCCAGAGTTGTCGCAAGAAGTATGTTGCGCTCGCCTCTGCATCCGCCGGATTTGTGCTATGGAACAGCTCATCAATCATTATAAAAGGATTGCGACTATTGTTGCCAACGCACCCCCTCAGCACATCCAAAGCATAATGTACATCGCTCTCAAAAAGACTAGCCACACCAGGTCTATCCGCCGACACTAGACGGGTGTAGAAAGCACTATAGGGTGTGGTCATTAGTACATCGTCCGCATTATGTACTACTCCCCAGGTCTGCGCACTCAAAACCGCCTGTAATATACCACGCATGACGGACGACTTGCCGCCGCGATTAGGGCCAGTCACTAGGGCGTGACCGCGGATTACTATGTCATTACGGACTGCCTTGGCGACCGGTATATTCACATCGTAGAACCCGCGGATAGTGGTCTTGGCAGAGTTATCATTTTCGCCGAGGGCGGTCCATCGCACAGGTCTCCAGGCCCTATCAGAGCCAAAAATGACGGCCACATCAATCCAACCAAGCACACTCCTATAGTGCTCCACCACCGTCTTCTCCGTCTTCCACCATTCCAGTGCCACATATGGGTCCGCCGGCACTGGCGGCAAATACGGCGCCCTATAAGGCATGATGGACCCGTATAGTTCCGCCGCCACCCTGGTTGCTCCCACATAGGCCTGAACGGCCAAGCCCTGTTCCAGAAAAGACGACCGCAACTTCCATGTATGATAGGCGGTAATGGATGGCTGTATAATCCCCTGGCCAAAGCTGGCGAGACCCCAGACGAGTTTCATCACCTGTTTCAAGCTCCACGGCTCGGAAGGGTCAATACCAAGGACAAACCGGCTCAGTATATTCTTATAGGTCTCCCACGGAACAGGCATATTCATAACAGATGTTAAGAGGACATACGGCATAATAAACACTATAAGAGGCAGGCATAGGGCAAGGACTGGTGCCACATATATCTTGAATGCCGCCAAGACCATGACAATATAGGGAATCATGTTTAGTGGTCGTGTGACCGTTCCGCTAAAATAGATTTGCGCCTCCGCCTCCTTTTCCACGGCTTTTACATCAGCTGATACATCGGCCAGTATCTTTTCTGCGGCGGCTGCGGCCCGTAGGTGGTCTTGGATGGCACCAACAACATCCGGTTTCTCCTCGCAGACTTTCTGGGAGTAGCGTATATAGGCTGAGCGTGCAGCGAGTTCACGGCGCTCAGTCTTGATGTGGCCGAGTTGACGCCCCGCTTCTTCGGCGCCGGCTCCAGTAATGGTCTCCACGACCGCCGCGGTCAGACCCGATTCGGTAAGAGCATGTTTATTATAATCAATGGACATTAATCCCTATAGTGCTTCGGCGGGTTTGTATTGAGGCTGCGATACGCAGGGCTTAAAAAATACATTTCATTAATGTATAAAGCTGTAGTGTCCGGTTTTACAATGGAAGTAATTGAGAACCAACTACGGGATTTTTTGAAGGCCGGTATTACCGTTGAGCCATTTATTGCGAATAAGGACTATGCGGATAACATAGAAAAAATCCGGCAGAAATGTTTGGAATTTAGCGGTGAAAGTGGCAAGGGTCGTGCTGCGCCTGACTTTGGGTCTTGGAGACGAGGAGGGGGTCATCAGGATGGTGGCGCTCGTTTCAATAAACAGGAGGCATTCCAAAAGAGTAAACAGTCTGTGGTAGTTCCTTTAAATACTACCGCGAGTAGCACTACAAAGAGTGCTTGGTCTTCTGGACCAAAGAAGGAGGTAGAACAAGCGTCAGCGCAAGTATCAGCGTCAGCCCCAGTGCAAGCACAAGCGCCATCCAATATATACAAGCTTCCAAGTCAACAAAAGGCCGCCGGTTTCAACAAGTCCAAGGAAGAAGTGGAGGCCAACATATTGAATAATCTCATTCTGAGTAAGCTCAATAAGTTCACCGCAGAAAACTACGAAAACATCAAACAATTCATGGAGCAAATTCTCAATAACGACGAGACCACTTTCCTCAAGGATTTCATGATTCTCGTTTTCAAGAAGGCAACATACGAGCCACTCTTCTGTCCTCTTTATGTGAAACTCATTGCTGAACTCTCCGCACAATATCCTATAATAAAAGCCGAAGTAATGACATTATACCATACATATGTGAAGGAGTTTGAGAATGTGGAGGAGGAAAATGTGAATGACGAAAACTATGACGATTTCTGTGCCTCTCAAAAGGTAAAACTCTATAGACTTGGCTATGGTCAATTCTTGGGAGAACTCACTAAATATGAGATTTTGGACGGTGAATCCCTTTTAAAGCTATATAACACTATATTGGATACTATTTTGAATTCTAGTTTACCCGGTATGAGCCATCGCAATCAAGTGGAACAGATGACAGCATGCCTATCGCGTATTACATCCGTCTTTAAAAAAGAAAAAAACCCGGCACTCATTTCTATATGTAAGGTGGTCTCGTCCGGTTGTTCTCATAAGGTAAAGGACATTCTTCGCAAGGTCCGTGCTGGCGAGCTTCCAGGCATATCCAATAAGGCGCGTTTCAGTTTAATGGATTGTGAAGAAATTTTTGATGCTCTCTAAAAAAATTATTTTGCGTACGAATGATAGGAAAATGGCTAAATCTCATCGTAAATCCAAGTCTCATCGTAAGTCTATGAAGCGCACTCATCGTAAATCCAAGGCACACCGTAAGAGTCAAAGAAAGCATCGTGGTGGTGCTTCTCGTAAGAACATCTTAAGCCGTGCATATGCACCATTCCACCACGCATTAATGTTAGCAGATAACATTACTGGTCAAGTCGCAAAGACTGGTAAGGACGCAGTTGATACCACTGTCAACGCAGGTCGTAAGTTAATTGGTACAGCAGTCCGTGGTGTTGATGGTGTATTAGGTTCCACCGTAAAGCACACTAAGGGTGCAGTCCAAAACACCTTCTTCCGCAAGAGTCGTAAGGACATGCGCAAGAGCCGCAAGGCACAACGTAAGCATTAAATAGCTTACAAGCACCATATAACTTATTTTTAAGAAATTTCTCAAAGAACCTTCTTAAAAAATAATAAAACCTACCCAAAGAACATCTAAAAGAAACTTACGGAATAGACTATAGGAAGTCCAGAATGGGTCCATCAAGAAGAGTAAAGAAGTCGGCAGCTCCACCGCCATCCGATGATGATAGTAGTATAGACAGTAAGGGTAATTTAAAGGGATTTATTGCGTATACGGACGAGGAAACGGAGGAAGAAGTGAAGGACAAGAAACATCGCAAGAAGGGGTCGGCGGGTTTCAAACCAAAAAAGTATAATACAAGGTCTTCCTCCAAGATTGAAAAGAAAATGAAAAAGATGGAACTGGAGTCAGAATCTGAGTCTGAGTCTGAGCCAGAACCACCTCGCAGACCAAGCCGTAAAAATACAATGAACGAGGATTCTGACGAGGAAGAGTTCTACAAAGCAGCATCTAAGCCAAAATCACACAAGAAAAAGAAACGCCGCACAAGTGATACATCGTCCACATCATCCCATGAAACCACATCCTATAGTGAAGATACGGATGAAGATGAGGAAGAGGACTTAGAAGATGAATCGGATGAAGAATCCTATGACTCGGATTATGAAACGGAGGAAGAAGGAACCATGCCCTCTATAATGATTTTCGGCGGCCAAGACCCTGGCGAAGACCCAATGAAACCTAAGCGCCACAACATGAAGAAGGAGCCAGAACCTGTGCGCCGGTTCGTAGAACTCGTCTCCAAACAGACCGAAGAAAACACTATAGATAGTCAAATTGATATGTTCAAGGGACTGAATGATGACCAACAACGGAAAATTCTCGGTGTCCTGGAGAACCGCTCTAAGAATCCGCAACTCCTTAATCCTGAACAGAGCCTAATGTTCAAACTCATGACCATGAACCTTCCAGAGGAAATCCAGGGAATGGTGTTGAGCAAGTATCAGGCTCTCCAGGGACTGGACCCAGGTTCTAGCGAATACTTCAAGAACCGCGCTTGGCTAGATAAACTCGTCAGTCTCCCCCTAGGGCACTATAAGGAATTACCTGTTCGTATTGGGGATGGGCCTGAAGCATGTACCGGTTTCATGGATAAAGCCAAGAAATGCTTGAATGACGCCATCTATGGCCAGGACGAGGCAAAGCTCCAAATCCTCCAATATATTGCTGCCAAGATTGCGAATCCTGATAAGAAGGGGACTTGTCTATTACTTGCTGGAAAACCAGGCATAGGTAAGACACAGCTTATTAAAAACGGTATTGCTAAAGCATTTGACTGGCCATTCCAATTTGTTTCCCTAGGCGGTGATAGCGACGCGTCCACATATACTGGTCATCAGCTTGTCTATGAATCGTCCCATTGTGGCAAAATAGTAAGTTCGCTCATTGCGGCAAAAAGTATGTCTATGATACTTATGTTTGACGAAGTGGATAAGATTTCCGCCACGCCGAAGGGTGAAGAGGTCCAGCATCTTCTTATTCACATGACGGACCCAGTCCAGAATGAAATTTTTGAGGACAAGTATCTCGCCGGCATTCCAATTGACCTCGGCAATGTCATTTATGTTTTCAGCGCGAATGATGTTAGCAGAATAGACCGTATTCTCTTGGACCGTATGACCGTTGTACACCTAGACGGTTATAATGCCAAGGAGAAACTCACTATAGCAGAGCAATTCATTGTTCCACAGACATTGGCGGACGTGGGGTTGGACGGTAAAGTGGATATATCTAAGGAAATTCTCCAGCACGTAATTGAACATTATGCGAACGAGGAGGCCGGTGTGCGCGAGTTGAAGCGCTGTATGGAACAGATTGTCCAGAAGATTAACATGCTCCGTATGTTCAACGACAAGAGCCTCCCATTCCACATCAAGGACTTCAAACTCCCATTTATTATGAAGAAGGAGCACATTGAACTCTTCCTCAAGAAGAAGGAGAACCACGACAAGCCGCCAATGGGAATGTATCTCTAACCCTCCCAATCCTATAGTGTTTCTTGTGGCAATTTTCTGAAAAAAATTTTCAAAATAATTTTCAGAAAATAATTAATAATGGTCTGAAATATAGATTAGTGAAGGACAAACAAAGATTTTATCTTTGCCGTCATTTATCATTTCAGCATGGAAAGTTATATGTTCACACACTATAGGATAATTTGCCCCGCAACAATTATAATAAAAGAGTCCGCCATCTTCCTTTTTCTCAAAAAGATAAATTCCAAGAAGTGCTCCTCGCAAATGTGTTTCAATATTTTTCTGAGCTGATTTTACCATCTTTACTTCAGGATGTTCTGGATAAAGTGACATGAAATTTCTATAAATTTTATTAAGTGTGGCGGTTGGATATGCGCTGTATCGCTTTCCTCTTATAGATGTTCCACGATACATGGCCAGCCCTCCAAAAGCACTCATAACAGGAATTAGGGGCTCATCGTTTTTTATTTTACGATTCATAACATAATGTTTTTCATTTTGCCGATTTATATTTAATTCACCAAATACATCTACACCAAAAAAATATGTAGAATCACGATAGGCAAATGTATCGTAATATTTTCCATGACGTGACATTCCATTTGCGAATAATGCGTCCACATTTTCTGGGAAATTTTTTACATGAGCCGCAATATTTTGTGTAAAAAAAGGGACAGGTACATCTGGATCTATCATTATACATATGTCATCTGAATTTTGACCAAGTCCTTTTTCTTCTAAAAGTTCCATGAGAATATTACGGCCATGAGCAATACATGTTATTCTAAAGGGCTTATTCTCACATGTTCGCACCATTATATTTTTTTGATCATAATTGTCACATATATAATATACTTTTTCTGGATATGTGGACTTCAGGTCAGCAAGTAATGTAGGTGTCGTATCTGTACTATTATCTTCATAAATACATATGGTCAACTCTGGGAACTCGGTTACCAGTTCATCTATTAGTTTTTTAAAATGGTGAAAGGATTTTTCATGATTTTTTATTACTGCGCCGACATATAAACGCATTTCTTATAGTTAAGATTCTGGGTTTTATCCTTTAGACCTGCGTGGTTAGGCAAAAATTCTAGAGTCATTCCTGCTTCCAGCACCTTTTTAGAAAAAAGGTGGACCAAAAATTCTATAGTTATTCCTGCTTCCAGCACCTTTTTAGAAAAAAGGCGGACCAAAAATTCTATAGTTATTCCTGCTTCCAGAAGTTGTCTAGTTTTGCGCGCTCGGCCATAAGTTTTGCCAGGGCATTATCCGTTTCTTTTTTGGAAAGTGTTTGAGTTTGAGTTTGAGTTTGAGTTTGAGTTTGAGTTTGAGTTTGAGTTTGAGTTTGAGTTTGAGTTTGAGTTTGAGTTTGAGTTTGAGTTTGTGTTTGTTCTGGTCCTCGCATATATTCTCCAGACTTTTTCTCGGCAGCGCCAGAACAAATCTTATCTTTCGCGTCCCACCGCGCCTTACCACATCGTATCATAATAAATATTCTCTATAATGCTTATTATGATTATTTTACTGACCTCCCACAACGCGTTTCAACTTCTCCAGATATAGGATAGCGTCCATATGTTCCTCCTGTGCGTGTTGTATCCAATCCAGGACACCTAGGTCCGTTCTATCCAAGTCCGTTCCGTATTTTGCCTTGCCGAAGCGAGCCCGTTCCTCAAACTTTCCTATAATGGCACTCACCACACTATCCAATCCTTCCCTGGAATTCACTATAGGATTGTTTTGTTGGCTTTGCTCGGTTTGGCCCAGTTTCTCCACTCGGACTTCTCGGGTTGCCGGCTTAGTCTTCGCAACCTCCTGTGGAACAAGATTCAAAAAATATGGCCAGGACCTGAAGACGCTGTATGTCTCTGGACGCTTATGATTATTGAGCGAGCCAGTACAGTCGTAGAGCAGGACCCGTGTCTTAATACTATCTGGAATCCAGGCGTAGCCATGTAGGGCTCCAATTAGACCACCCGCTATAGCAGCGTTAGTATCCGTGTCGCCGCCTCGTCGCAGCACATCGCGCAAACATTCCTCATATGTTGACCGCCGGCGCAAGTGGTAGAAGGCCGCGCGAAATGCATGCTTCACATGGCCGCCATTTTCACAGAAGTTGTCTGCAGCAAGGGCCCCAGATGTGCGATACCAGCCAATCACATCATCACTATAATGTCCACCCTCCAGTTCTGCTTCAACTTGGGCAAGCGCACCGAGACCGTCTCCAGGATTATTAATTAAATGTGCCGCAGCAATGCAATATAGGATGTTGGCATCGGCACAAACCGGATTTGGATGACTGAGACGCGCATCCGCCGCAGCATATTCGCGAATGTAGGCACGGACCGCATCGGGCTTTAGGCCCTCTGAGCGAGCAATGGATGCGCACCAGACGGCGACTGGCATAATACGCATGAGGGCTCCATTGGCCTGGCTGGACTTATTACGCTCCAAGCTGGCAGCATGTGCGATCATATATTCCCCATTTGCTGCCACGCCAGGCATAGTTTTATGGGAAAATGCCCCGCGACATGTATAGCCAATGTCAAATGGACAAGACGCATACCAGTTTCTATAGGCGGCTGCGACCTCGTCCAAGGGGAAATTATACCAGAGACCGTCATAGGACGCAATGGCCCTAAGTAGTGCCGCGGTCAGTTCGCCGTCGTCCGTGATTGCGCCAGGGTCCACATTATGTGGTCCACCGCCGACCATAGCTAGACAATCATCCAAAGCGCGGTCGCTGGCACCAGGCCCGAAACCTTCTAGCAGTGCGCCGGCTGCATCACCGCACCAGACGCCGACAAGTGCGCCCCAGGCGTGATTAACCCAGCTATTCTCGCAACATAGGGCGCTCATTGCGTCGCGGTATTTCTTCGCCGTATCTGTCATCTTTACTAATCCAATCTCCACATCCTATAGTACTTGGTCCTTAGATGTTTTCTCACTCTTCATTATAGGATATTTACAATGGATACTGCCGCACGTGATTTTCAGACAGTCTATTTACAAGCATGGGTCCACAAGGTTGCCATGGTCCTGGTCGTCGTCGGTGCAGTCGCCTGGTTAATCTACGGGTTGACCGCGGGACGCGTCAATGTGGTAGAACGTGTCTTTGGAAAGGGTTCTGGCATCGCACGGGTCATTTTCATTCTTGTTGGGTTGGCCGCAGCATATGTAATGTTTGACCGCGACCTCTATTTACCTTTCTTGGGCGAAACCGTAATTCCAAACGGAGCACTTCCAGAGAAGACGCCAGAGCGTTGGTCCGAGAAGGCAGTAGTTGATGTTCCGGCCAATACGAAAGTCATTTTCTGGGCAGCAGAACCGGCAGGCGAAGGGTCTCTCGGCAAAGTCGTAGGCCCAGCAGAGGCATATGGTGCTTATGAAAACGCCGGCGTAACTATCAGCAGCGCAGATGGTAAGGCCGAACTTCGTGTGCGTTCACCACAGAGCTATAGTGTTCCTGTACGCGGTCTTTTAGAACCACATATTCACTATAGAATATATACTAGCGACGGTATGCTCGGTCGTGTCAAGACTGTATTCTTGAAGGATGGGAAGGTGGAGGGATTCACGGACTTTTAAGTCCGTCTATCCTGAGCTCATTGAAAATGAGCGAGGGATTCGCTGATTTTTAATCAGCTTATCCCAAGCTCGCAGCGCGAGCGAAGGATTCACAGATTTCTAAGTTGAGCTGATTTCTAAGTCCATTTGCCAACCCGATAAAAAACATAATAGAATATAATTAAATAATATTCTATTATGAACTTCCCCCCCCCCAGTTCTAATGTTCTTGGACCCGCATAAATATCATGTATGTGTTCCGTCCATACGCCGGCCCTTCCAGTCCCTGGACAATGTCGTCGTCATAAAGGAACCATCGTTTCCAGAAGAATGACCACGCCTGTGCCACATAATGTCCACCGCCCATACCTCGGCCAAGATGGTCCACAGTCGCAAATGTCTTATACCATTTATCTTTGGAAGGGTGTGCGGACTCCCTAGCATACAATTCCGTGAATTTGAGGTCCGAATTATCATAAATTACCGGCGTATTAATTCGTTCCCCGAACGACCCATAACGCTTAACCGTCAATATAAGAAGTTTCGGCAACTTCCACACGGACATGGTTCGCCGTGCGTCGGCCCGTGGACGCCCCTCTTTTTCACATGTCTCACATGCGTAGCCTTCTATAGTTTCTTCCTGGTTCAATTCGGCCCTTATACAGTCCGTCCAGGACATATCTTCGCGCGGTGTTATTTTGAGCACATTGAAAGTTTCAAAACGGTGGTGAACGGCGGAGCAAGCACTACAACTATAGGATATTCGCAGCAGACCAAAGAAGAGTGAGGCAAGTGGACTCCAGGACTTTTCAAAGGCCACCTTCCACGCTTGTGCTGCAGCATTGTCCGCTGCCGCGGTAATAGGCGCCGGTCGCGCTGATGCCATATAGAGTTGGTCCAGGAGCCATACTACATATTCATGTGCGTCCTGTGGGACACGGCGAACAAAATCCTCATAGATTGTTCCTGCGACGACGGTGCGCACGGCATCAAGGAATCCGCTAGGCCGAACAACATGCGGTCGGCTACCAGATAATAGGCTCTGGACGAGTTCGCTCAAGCCGACGACGATTTTATAGGGGTCTGTGGTCTTATCGGCACATTCTTTCTCCAGGAAACCATGGGTACACATTATAGTGAATTCTGGATAACTTCGCAGGGCCTGTATGGCGGAATTCATATAACATGTGTTCCCCATGTTCATTATTCCAATGACGCCCTTTTCACCTGTGTCTGCGATATTGTCGCCAATACTGTTCGCACTTACATCAGACATTTCTAAGCTAGCATTATAGGATATTGTTAGTTTAGACCACATCACTGTGCGAATTCAATTTTTACGGCTGGAACATGACCAGGCCGCAGCGACGCTGTAAAAATTGACCGGTCCGTGGTCCCCATGTCCAACCAACCAATCCTATAGTGTTTCCATAGAAAATGAGTTGCCCAATTTGCCTAGATAATTTTACCAAACAGGCACATCGCAAACCAGTCTCATGTCCCTATTGTAATGAGGCGGCGTGTGTGCGCTGCGTAGAGACCCATATAAGCAGTTCCCACCAGGACCCTCACTGTTTCAGCTGTCGCCGTGGGTGGACCTATGACTTCCTAGAGAGCGCCTTGCCAAAGACCTGGTATGCCAAAGACTTCAAGGCCAATCGCCAAGCTGTCCTCATGGACCGTGAGCGCAGTCGTCTCCCTGAGGCCCAAGGATGGGCCGAGCGTATTAAGAAAAGCAGAGAAGTCTATGGCCCAGCCGCAGCACAGGCATTTAAGAATAAGAAAGAATTACTTCAACAAATTAAGGCCTTGGAAGATGAAATTGATACTATGACAAATGACCATATCAATAAACACAAAAAGGAATATACTGAGATAAATGAGGTCTTATATAGTTATAATTTCTATACAAAAATCCGTAATCTTCCAGAAGAGGAAAGAGAAAAGGCAATTGATGAGAGAGAAGTGTTGAAGAAAGACGCCAGAAAAAAGCAGGCAAAACTGAATAAGCCATTGAATGAACAAATTAAGCCATTGAGAGCACGTTCTAAGGAATTAAAAACAAGAGTATCTGCTCTTGCTCTACAACATAGGGTATCTTTACACGAGAAAGAATATAATCTAAATACGACAGATGAGGAGTATGCGCGTTATGAAGAACGCCTACGTATAGAAACAGAATTGCGGGCTAATAATAATGGAGAGGACAATGCCGACCCAGAAATCCGCCAGGCATTGGTGGAATCTTTGATGGCAACAGTGAAGAAACCAGGTGAAAAACGCACATTTACCATGAAATGTCCAGCGCCTGAATGTCGCGGGTTCCTCAATACGCAATATGTGTGTGGCCTCTGTGAGCGAGGCACATGCGCACATTGTCTTACACTCTATAGTGACACTGAACCAGATGGTCGCAAGCATGAATGTAAGCAAGAAGATGTAGAGACTGTCAAGGAAATAAAGAAGAGTTGTCGCAACTGCCCATCATGTGGTATGTCCATTTTCCGTATTGAGGGCTGTAATCAGATGTTCTGCACTTCCTGTAATACGGCCTTTGATTGGGCAACGGGTCGCGAACTCGTCACCAATCAAATCCACAATCCACACTATAGTGAATATTTAAGAAAAATGGGTCTGGACCGCAGGACTGCTGATGCCGAAGGGGTAGTGCCACAGCAAGCCCAAGGACAACTCTTTGCGAATTGCGATAGATTACCCCCACATAGAAATTATTACAATACCTATTTTACAACTTCAATAATGATTATGTTTAAGAACCACAATATGAAGATTGTGGAGAACGAAATAAATAAGTTGAATTACATATATCGTTTGCTTATTGAAATTCAAGAGGAAATGATGGGTATTGTCCGCGCAGAATTAGAGAGTGTGAGTGATAACAGGCGCATCAATGCTGAATATTTGGCCGGCATATATGGTGAGAATGAATGGAAGAAGAAACTCGCTATCAATGAGGCTAGTCGTATTGCCTATAATGAGGCTCACGATGCCATTGACGCATTCAGAGCAGTTGGTCGCGACATATTTGTTGAACTCGCCACGAACATTGATGAACTCAAGAAAACAGGGTCTGCCAAGGAAAAGGTAAATGATTATGAGGCTTACTATAGGAATGCGTATAAGCAGTTTCGCACACTCTTACATATTTATAATAAGAAAATCCTGGACACTGTAAGGGTGTATAAAATTCCATGTAGAGCGATTGAGGACTATATAACCACAAGTTCTACAGGATTAGAATTTAGAGGATTTCACAATAGAGAACCTCAGACAATTTACAGATTAAGATTGGTAGGTAATAGCCAGTTGAAAAATATTATTCTCACAGAGGACGAACTGCGTTTTGAAGTGCCTGAACCAAGGCCTATGATACAATCCGCCTAAATCGGTCTTATATAATTTCTATTAAAGAGAGCGTGGAAGCGGACCGCCAATAAAATGAGCAATTATGGAGTAAGTTTATTGGATGATATAGATTCGCATTTACCAGAATTACTGTATAATCAGAGCCGTTTTCGCACTATAGGAGATGTGTTGGATTACGTGTATGAGGCGGCAATTGAGGCCAATGAAGAATATTATTTGACGCAGATGGAGGAGCACCGCACTGAAAATATAAATCTGGATGTGTTGCGAGAGGCTGGTGAATTGGTCGTAGATGAAGAGGAAGATGCCGAGACAGAGTCAGAGGAGGCGGATACCGGCGATGTCGTATCACAAGTTCTTCTCCGTTTCCGCGATGAAATAGAAGATAATGAAGAAAATGACCGCCCACGCCAGAGACCGCGCTTGGAAATTCGCACCGGCGCGCAGCCCTCTTTTTTACAGTCCCTTCTCATAATCCCTCCACCAGCAAACCAGGCGAACAGATCCAGAGTAGAAGCCACTATCCGTGAATTCTTTGAACCAGTTCCTATAGTGCCAACAGAGACCCAAATCGCCAGCTCTTCTGTCCTATACAATTCTATAGATGATTCAGAGGAGGCTCGTTGTTCCATATGTCAGGACGACATACGCTTCGGCGAGGAAGTCCGTTCACTCACACATTGCGACCACTTTTTCCACCGCAGCTGTATAGACCTCTGGCTCCAGTCATCTGTCCGTTGTCCCCTATGTCGCCATGACATTCGCGAAAGTTCTGCCGAATAAAAATAAAGTATTTGTAATAATTTATTTTTACTGCCCATATTACATAATGTTTCCAAAATCGGATGGAAGGTCCACAACGACAGTGCTATAGAACTTCTCAATGTCCTTCATATAGCGAATATCATTGCCGGTCAACAAGTTGATTGCCACACCCTTCTTACCATAACGCCCAGAACGACCAATACGGTGAATGTAGTTCTCCTTTTGAACTGGAAGGTCGTAGTTAATGACCACCCCCAATTGTTGAACATCAATACCACGCGACAACAAGTCCGTGCTAATGAGAACCCGCGCATGTCCACCGGCAAAATCGGACATCTTCTTTCGGCGCTCGTTCGTGTCCATTTCACCGTGAATACATTCCAAGGCGAAGCCGGCCTCCTTCATCTTTGCCGCGAGCCATTCCACTTTCTTACGCTGATTAGTGTAAATGATAGCACTTCCTATAGTGAAATGGCGGTAAATGTCGCAGAGTGCCTCAAACTTGTGTTCTTCCTTGTCTAGGACGACCATGTATTGCTTAATACCTTCCAAGGTGACCTGGTCGGCCTGGCGTAATATACGGATAGGATTACGAAGCATCTTATCGGCGAGTTCTACGACATTTTCTGGGAGAGTAGCACTAAAGAGTGCGATTTGTGCTTCTTCTGGGAAACCATATTGAAGTAGCTGGAAGATTTGCACTTGGAAATTGTTTTCCAACATTTGGTCGGCCTCGTCCACCACTATAGTGCGCATTTGGTTCGTATTAATTGCCTTACGTTCCATGAGGTCTAGGATACGCCCAGGAGTTCCGACAATGAGTTGTGCTCCGCCCTTGAGTGCTGTAATGTCGTCGCGAACAAGACCACCTCCAATACAAAGATGGGTCTTGAGCTCCATTTTGGAGGAGAGACCGGTGACAACATTGTATGTTTGACGGGCAATTTCGTGGGTTGGAGATAAGAGAATGGCCTGGAGGCCTTTTACGGCGCTGTCAATGCGCTGAAGAACACCGATGACGAATGTGCCGGTTTTTCCTGTTCCTGACTGGGCTTGTCCAAGAACATCACGACCACACACTATAGGAATTATGCCACGGCGTTGAATGAGAGATGGTTCTTCAAAACCGTAGTTGAAAATGCCGCGAAGAAGCTCGGATTTGAGATTCATTGCGTCAAAAGTCTCATAGACTTGGTTTGGGTCAAGCTGCGCTGGCGCTGGCGCTGACCCTTCGTCCTTATTAGTAGTAGAATCCATTATAGCCCTCTTTTATAATAAATAACTGAGAAGAGTTTTAGGCCGACATAAAAATTGACTGGACTGGCGAACGGCTTCTTAAAGCATTAACATACATACAATATAGGTAGTGTAGTAAAAGATGGCAGATGAAGATTATATGGACGATGTCGCCGACGACTTTGAGGGTCTTGACGAAGCACTAGACGATGGAGAATATGTGGACGAGACTGGAGAGGCCGTCCGTTTTGATCCAAAGAGGACTGTGGCAAAGGAGGAGAAGACACTCCAGTATTTATACACGCAGCATCCTGAGACGAAACTCTTATATGTGGAGCAGATTGACGAGAAACTCCCCTTATCCTCTTATCCTCCCGAAAATGATAAGAACCATAGAAGTTATCCGTTCTTGACTCTATATGAAAAGACGAAGATTATAGGTTTCAGGGCAAATCAAATAGCACAGGGTGCGCAACCATTTGTAAAAGTCCCAGATGATGTGACCGATTGTGCGGAGATTGCGCGCCTGGAGTTAGAAGCAAAGCGTCTCCCATTTATTGTGGCCCGTCCAATGCCTGATGGAACATTTGAATATTGGAGATTGGCCGACATGATAAACTTGTAAGGTTGGAAACGGGCTAATATATACTCTGCTCCCGCAACGCGGGAACCCCTCTGCGAGGGGTAGTGTTACTCTGAATAACATTATAGAATGTTTACTTGATGGGTTTTTTTATTGGACCGGCACACCCCTTAGAATAAGTTTGCCGCACGGTCTTGTGGGTCCAAGTATAAGGCATCGCCAATCTCCACGCCATATACCCTATACCAGTCGTCAAAGTGTCTCACCACGTTATTTACACGAACCATCGGTGGACTGTGGACATCCATAAACAATCCCTGTAGTGCTTTCTCTCGCCGTTCCTTGGTTCTCCAACTGACCGCGTAGGCATCAAAAAATCGTCGCAAATCTTCGTCACTAGCGCCAGCGCCCACCGCCTTCTTATATGCTTCCAGGGCAAAGGCGAGTCCGCCAATATCCGCAATGTTCTCACTAAGTGTCAAATTCCCATTCAACGGTTTTCCAAAATAGGTAGTGTCCTCATACAGGCGCACCAACTTCTGAGTAATCTTCTTATAATGTGCGTTATCGGTGCTAGTCCACCATGGCCGGTAATTTCCGTCCGAGTCATAGTCTTTACCATCCACGTCAAAAGCATGTGTAATCTCATGTCCTATAGTGGCACCCAGAGCACCGTATGTGAGCGCGTCGTCAGTTTCACTATAGAATGGATAACGGATTATGCCTGCCGGCATGATTAGACGACTTCCCTCTGGATAATAGAACGCATTGACACTATATACGGCCTCGTCCCAATATGTCTTATCCAGAAAGGAACCGGCTCGTGCTAAATCGCGCTTGACTAGGGCTGCGCCGAGTGTGTAGAGGTTCTTCACGAAATCCTTGGAGGATAGACGGACAGTCTTTAAATAATCCAGATTAAAATGACCAGGATGGCTAATGTTAACAGTAATGTCACGCACCTTCTTGACCGCCTCTAGTCGTGTAGGAGCCGCCAGCCATTTATTGTGACCCAGGCGTTCCGCGGCAACTGCTATGATTTCGTCGGCGACTTTTTCCACGTGTTTTTTGGTCGCAGGCCGCGTGTATCGTTCAATGTAAATCTTACCAAGTGGACCGGCGAGCCATTGTTGAGCACTATAGAGTGCGAGCTTGTTTTGTGGAAGTTTCTCGGTCTGGTCCCTGAGTCGTGCTCCGTAGAATTCAAAATGTAGGTCGTCATATGGTGGTGGCAAATAAGGCAAGTTATAGAGTATAATCTGCGCGGCCATCCAGGAACGCCATTGTTCCAATGTGAGTGTCTTACACCATTTGTTAATGGCCTCTAGCCAGACGGCAGAGGCGACTATAAACTCGGTCTTGCGGAAGACGGTCTCGGTCATGCCAAGGGCCGTCGCAGCGTAGCGTTCCCAACATATGTGGGGATAACGCCGCACCAGAGCCCCTCCACTCACGAGTTCTTCGCGTTCATCTTCACTCTTCTTCAATACACGAGCCGCCTCAAACTCCAATCCTATAATGTTTTCCATGGATTCCACGCCGAAATCGGCGCCAAGACGTGCCAAGAGTTTGACATAGGCTGCTAATGTGCGCATCATAGATGGTGTTTTATCCAAGTAGTATGTGGAATCTGGAAGACCGAGCTCTCCTGGGCGCAATATTATATATAGACGACCCACATCGGTTTCACGTGGACCCACATCAACCTGTAAGAGGCCGGTGCGGACACGATGGGCTGCGGAGTCGCCGAGTGTGCTACATACATCGCCGCAGTCGCGAATACATTGTAGTGCGCCGACCATTTTTTGGGTCAGTGCTATATTGTTTTTCTGGGAAGCGGTATGTAAGACGGAGTTCATGTATGTGCCGAGTAGTGTGGTCCAGTGGTCAATGTCCGTGTCTTCTTCGGATTGGACTCTGGAGAGGGCATTATAGAGAATGGTCTCCAATTCTTTTTCAATTGTCGCCTCTATTTCTTCGGAAACACCATAGGAGGATAAGTAGGTCGGCATGTGAATGTGGCGGAGCCAGGACGCATTAATGTGTTTATAGAAGTCGTCCCCAGGTTTTATACGCGGGTCGGGTTTCGGAATGTGCGGCTCCTTTGTTTGTTTTTTTGTTCGGTTGTGCCGATGACGCATCGTTGAATACACAGAAGCCTCGCGATGTCTTCTTCTGTGAGACATGACGCCGTCTCGTTTGTGCTTGCGAGAGCGCATAATCTAATTTGTGGGATGTTTTCTTTTTCTTCACTGCCACTGCGGCTGCGATTACAGCGAGCGGAAAATGCGCGCCTGTTATTTTTGCGGAGTTTTTTATAAAAGTTCGCTCTTTCACGATAAAGCGGGCCCTCTGCTACTGGAAATGAATCGGCTGATGATAAGGATGATGATAAATATGAACAATCTGATTCTCTGGATGAACTTTCTATACTGAGCGAGTCCATACTGGGTGTAGCACGAGCCCTTTCTATTACTTTAGGAAAAAAAGGTTAGGTAGGGCCAGGGTCCAGTCACTTTACTCCTTCCAGCGTTTACCACAGTTCAAGCAGTTAATGAAAGTCGTCATTGGCTCATCCGCAGAACGTGTCTGTAATTGATAATATGTACATTCGTTCTTCTTACAACGGCGACAAGTGAACATATCCGTCACGAGCGCCTTATTGCCCTCCAATTGTGCCTGTTCACGCAGGAGTTGGCGGTCAAAGAGGTCCTTGTAAAGCCCAGGATTCATTTCTTGAATGTTCATGTTCTTCAACATATCCAGCGTCAGTTCCCCACTAACAAGACGTTCTCTCAAGTGAGTATTCCCCACATACGACCCATTCATAATATTTCCTATAATGCGACGCGCGGAAGCGCGATAAACTGTCAAATAGAGGGGATTGTCAAAGTGGCGAACAATCCCACGACGGACCGATTCGGCCTCCGCGATTTCCATAATAAGCATCTCAATTTCTTGGGCGTGGGCCTGAATAAACTTGTCTTCACATTTGGTTTTGAGGACATCGTAGGTTCGTTCACGTTCGGCCTTTTCGGATTTTTCGGCATTCTTGAGTGGCACTATAGGAATGTCGTCTATTACTTTCTTTTGGAGAAGAATGTATTGTTTTCCGCGGGCCGTATTTGCGGAATTGGTGCTGACCGATTTCTTTTTCGCTTTCGGTTTTTTAACGACAATGTCCGTGGCGGCGTCGTCGTCAGCGTCTGCGCCAGCTCCTTCGCAGAAACCATCTTCATCGTCGTCTATCTCATCCTCTTCGTCCTCACTTTCACTCTCTTCTTCCTCTTCGCTCTCGGCGCCCTCTTCATCTTCTACACCCTTAACGTCATCCACATCTTCTATAATGCTTTCTTCGTCCTCTTCGGCGAAAGATTCTGAGGTTGTATCATCGTCCTCATCATCATCAGCCTCGCTATCACGATTCATGCGCTCTTCGTAGAATTCCTCGTAGTCCTTCGTGGTGAACGTGACCGGCTTTGACCATTCATCGGCCTTTTTGGAGGCTACCACGACTATATCACCATAGTATGTTTCCTCGTTATTTGGTGGAGGAAGTGTGTGCTTCGTTTCTGTGCCGGCGCGACCACTCTCATAACCGAAGAATGTGAGCTGTAGTTTTTTGTATTTATAGGAACAAAGTTCGTCTGGCTGAGTTTTTCTTTTGAGAATGGCCATCAGATGGTCAAGTGTTAAAATTGAAGACGATGCCTCCGCTGGGATTTTGGCATGCTTGAGTTCACCCTTGGCAGTTAATATTACGACAGTAGCCATTTTAGAATACTTGTATTTACTAGTAGGTTAATTGCTTAAATAACTTTCAATTTTATTTGGTTAGTTTAGTTGATAAAATGTTAATTCGTATTTACATCTTATCAAAGTGTGGGACAGGACTGCTGGACCAGCAAAAACAAGTCGTTCGTTATGAGGCGGGTGCCACCTATTATGAAGAAACTGAGAGTGAGTCTAAGTCTAAGCACTATAGAGAACATCGCGACCAGGCTCCACTTTCGCTTCCGCTAGTCGGATTTCGTGTTCTTTATCGTGAATTACTTCGGCCGGACCAGGAGTCTTATCTGGAGTTTCTGGAGGAGCTGTCTGTGGACTCTCTGGAGGGACCTGTGCTGCAGACGCGGGCCCATCCACGGATCCTCTTGGAGTGTTGTGATGGGGTGTCTCTGGCACAGGAGCCTCACTATCTGCTCGCGCAGGTCTCGGTGGACGACCGACTATTGCGTCGCCCTTATCAAGAACAGCCTCTACAGCGGCACTTGAAAGACCGCATAAGGCAAGTGAAGGGGTTAAGCGGCGAACAAGCCCAAGAAGTTTACGACCAAGTTCTCGCCCATATTCGGTCATACTCTGCCCAGGTTTTCGGCGGAGTTCCGCGCTGAGGTCGCCGCGTGCCGCATTAACTGCCAGCGTCAATACCGCCGGCAATGTCTGGCGTGCTGCCTCCTGAATCGGCGCGATTTTTTCTTTAAGTGCCGGCTTCATTGCCACCAAGTAGACTAGCAGGACATTGACGAGTTCCACGGCAACGGTCTGTTTGTCACCACCGGCCATCTTCAATGGCGCCAAGACGGCTGCGAACTTTCCAGCGATGGCAATCAAGTCCTGAACCTGTGGAATCTTATCGTCCAGACCGAACTCTGACATGTCCAGGACACCAGCGCCCTTTAATTGAACGAGCCCACTACTCACTATAGACTCCAGTTTCTCAATTGGTAGCGCAGACTTAATCGCATCGCTAAAAGGAATCTTCTGAATCAACTGCTTCAATATGTCGGCGTCCATATTATTCTCTATAGTGCCGCCACGAAAAAAGTTGACCGCGCAAACGAACTACCTCCACAAAAAATACGAAACAATTTCAGAATGGCACTACAGCGCCTGTTGTTGATTTTTGTATTAATTATGCTCGCAGTCATGATTTATCGTTTTTTTGAAAAAGAAGGTTTCGTTGTCGGTCGTAAAGGCAGTGCTCCAATCATAATCGCACCGCCTTCAACGGTCCCTGTACCTATTGCCGCCGCCGGCCCAGCCCCACCAACCCAACAAGGAACTGAGGCCAATCGTGCCCCACCAGCCACCGTTGAAGCCCGCGACCCATACGCCGAGACCGTAGATAGTGCCAGCGCACCAGAACGTATTACACACCCAGAGCATTATTATGGGCCAGGAATTGCCCCGGAATTAACTACAATAGGCGTTGAAGCAGGCGTAGCATCTATGAGAGCCGAACCAGGCCCACATAATGCCACTCTCTTTACTCCAGACCAGGTCGCCAATGGAGGTGTCTATTATGACGATGTTGTTCCATTAGAACCAACACATGGCATATCCTATAGTGTTCTCTAAAAATTGACACGGCCTAAAATGGAAATGTCTCTTATAATATAAGTTATAATCGGAGCAAAAAATGATGACACATCGTTCAATTAAGAGTAGCGAAGTTCATGTGAGAACCAAGCCGGCACTGCGCATGTGCCAACCGTCTTTTCAAAAAGTCGTCTGCGATTTTCTGAAAAGAAAGAACATTCCCCAAGTGACCGAACATGGTCTGCGGTCCAACGGTGAGGGGGCCTTATCTAGTAAAGTCTTCTACACCTGGAGACGGCTCGCACATTTGCGTGGGTGTTTCCTATATATGGCGGAAGGCGAGGCTGTCGCGCTTGTGCCACCTTTTGCTAGTTCTTGTACTGATGGACGCGACGCTAAGAAAGCCTGGACTATACGAGTGCCAATTAATCACCGTCTATTGGCCTCCGTCGGCCCCGTTGTCTGCGAAGCATATTGGGACCCAATGGACCACGACCTCACTATAAATGATGTCCTCTATTACAATAAGGAATTTGTCTGGGATAGCTATGACTTTTCAGAACGTTATCAACTACTACACACTATAGTGAATGAGGTTATTCAGAACACCGGCGATTATTCAGATTGTACTGTGAGTCTGCCTCCGTATGAAAAGCTGGAAGAGGCTGCGCGATGGGACGATGATAAGACTTTCTGTGTGGTATTCCAACCTGAGGATCATGGTTCGCGACGCTTCCGTTTCTGGAGTGGAACACATGAACAGCGGCCAGAGCGGTCAGAGCGCTCTGAGCGCCCAGACAGACAACCTAGACAGGACAGGCCAGAGCGCTCAGACAGACAACCTAGACGCCACATGCAAATCCAATCCGATGACGAATCAGAGTCAGATGCAGATGCTGAGACAAACCATCTTCTCAAATCAACCCACCCAATCCCTAAGCAAGGTATACAGAATGACCCAGATGGCTTGACCCTTGATATGATAAGTGAATTCTATAGCAAATTACCGGCACCAACACCAACAGTTACTAAAATAGTGAAGAAGAACAATCCTATAGTGAATACCCAAGACGGCACTATAGAGTGTATATTGGAATTGGACACTAAGAATCCATTGCCCGATGTTTATAAACTTCGCACGGCTGCCAATGGCAACGACGGCGACAAAGGCGCCGATTACGGTGTTGCGGCGGTGCGTTCACTGGCTCTGTCCCTAGAGATTCGTAGCATGTTGAAGGCTGGAAATAAGGCTCTTCGCGTGGATGCCGCCTGGTATGCTCCATTCAAGAAATGGGAAGTTGTAAAAGTTTTATCGGCCTAAGTGTAGGAATATGAATAGTAGAAAACAAAGAAAAAACGGCTGTAGCCGTAATGGCCGAAAGAACAAGATGGTCGGCGGTGTTCTTACCAACCAATGGACCTTTGACGGCAGCAAGATTGCCGGCGTAAATAACTACGGCCAGGTCAATAAGGTCTTCACCGACTGCGACTATAAGGCACCGGCAATTAGTGTTGGCGCTGCTGGTCTCCCGGGTTTTTCTGTTGCCGATGCACCACGCTCCTTATTAAGTTCTCTTAAGTTCTGGGGTGGTAAGCGTAAGGGTAAGAAGACTGCGCGTAAAACGTTGCGCAAAGCGCAAAGAGCTGGTGGTGGCGGTATGGCATATGGCAATGCTTTTGAAATGCAAGGACCAAATCCAGTAACAATTCAGACCCGTCTTGGATGTGAAAGTGGAGCAGCAGGTCCAATGCCTCCTAGCGCACCAGTTGTAGATGGTAGTTTCTTATCCAAGCTCAAGTTCTGGGGTGGTAAGAAGACCCATCGCAAAGGCATGAAGGGTGGTATGTCTCCATTGGCCGGCGCATTTGATGTAATGCCAGTCCGTGGAAGTCCATATACACTCACCCCACCAGGTGGTATGGTCTATGAAGCACCAAAGGCAGGTTTCAGCATTGATGCCCCAGTCGGCGGAAACCAGGCCGGTCTTCCACCATATGAAATCCGCAATGCATATGACGCAAAGCCAGTCCTCGCCGGCCCATGTAAGATGAGCGGAGGTAAGCGTAAGACTCGCAAAGTCCGTAAGAATAAGAAGCGTGTAGGTCGTAAGCATTAAATGATGTTTCTGTAAGAAACGACGCGAATGCGAGTTCCAAACGAGCATTATAGGATATATTTCAAATACATTCTATAATTTATTACAAATCAATTCTGACAGCAATTACTGCTCCATTTCTTTCATCAATTTCATTAATAATTTTCCATTTGTTTGGTTGACTTTTTAAGTCAGAAACAATACGATTACATTTTGAAACCTTAGTATCATCTAGTGCCAAATAATGACAGCGATCTTTCAATGCTTGATATTCATACCATGTTGTAAACTCACCGCCATCTAATAAGACAAAATCAAATATTTGAGGAAGTTCCTTGCGATTTAAAAATAGGGCTTTTGATTTCATATTATCCATATCTACACTATGCCATCGTCTAAATTCACTATTAAAATTTAATTCAGGAAAAATTTGAAGAATATCTTCTTTTTCATCATTATAAATCACTTCATTTAATATATGAACATTTTCTTGATTCTTATATAATTCTTTTGCGTATGATGATTTTTCTGCGTTTGCTTCTAATGAATAAAAATTATAATTTTTATTATTTCTTAATGTAAGAGCTTCAATTATACAGCGTGTTGAACCTAGGCCATTCCATGTTCCAATTTCCAATATATTTTTAATATCATCTCTTAAACATAATTTCATAATTTCACGACCAAATAAATTATCTGGATTTATTTGGCCATGATTTGCCATTGTACAAGCAATTAATCCTTGTTTATCATTTGGACACCAGATTGCGTCGGACATTTTATAATTTCTCTTGGTATTATTTCTTTATATTACCAGACTTTATTTTAGAAGTCTTACTTCCACATTATAGAATATATGTGAAAACATATATTAGAAACATGACCGAGGAGCAAGAATACGCGCACATTGCCGAACTCGCCTATCGCACTCCTTCCCAGGCCGATGACGAGGCATCCATTAAGTCAATCTTCGCCGACATTTCTGGGCTCAAGCACGCACATTTTTTTGACGCGAAGAAAAAAGGCGGCGACTCAGATGCGCAACTCTACACACTCATCTGCGAAGACCGTATCATATTTGCCTGCCGCGGAACGGAGTCTCTCTCAGATGTCGCAACCGACGTAAGCATTTGGAAGGAGCCATTTCAGGACCTCATCTATTGTAATAGTGTTGATACGACAGTCTACAAGAATATTAAAGTCCACAGCGGTTTCCTCAATCAATACAACACCATCAAATACAGCATCATGGCCACACTCTATAGTATTCTCTGGACCGGCAAAGCCACGCAACGTAAAGTCGTATGTGTCGGCCATAGCTTGGGCGGAGCACTAGCATCTATGGCAGCGTCATGTGCGAAAGCCCAGCTCGGCGCCAAGATTCGCGTAGAATGTTATACATATGGCTCTCCGCGTGTAGGTAATAAGGATTTTGTCCGCTATTTTGATGACAATGTGGACCTATGTGTCCGCCATGTAAATGGAGCAGACATTATAACCCGTATTCCCAAGTTCCTTTTCTATCATGTGAAGGGCGAGAAGAAAATAGGACAAGAACCTGCCGGCTGCCTAGAAAAATATGTTGGCTCGGCCGAGGACCACTTCATGAAGAACTATAAGAGTGCACTTGGCGGAGCTTAATCTTCCTCCTCTGATAAAAGTTCCAGGCTGCCCTCAGAATCCGATGAATCCACTATAGTTGGTGTTTTGGATTTTGTTTTGGAGGTGGTAGTGGTCTTTGCTTCTTTGGACTTTACTTCCAGAAGTTCATTAAATGCTCCTTCCTGAAATGTTTGAACCATTATTCTATAGCCACATTCCTTATAGAATGCTGCACGCTTCCGCGCCTGGCCCTGATATAGGCCATGTTGGTCCACAATGTCCACAATGAGTCTCCCAATCTTACGGTCCGCCACTCTCTCTCGTAAAATACGACCAACACTCTGTTCCACCTTTTTACGTGGACTTGCGAGAATAACTGCGTTAAGTCTGGCTATTGACATACCCTCTGAACTCATGCTGTAGGTCGCCAATATTACATTTGCTTCACGGGCAGTCCAGTCGCGGTCCGCGGCCTTCATGCCGCCCACATAATAGCCGACGGTCATACCTGCCACGCCAGTCAAGAGCTGTTCAATCCGTTCCAACATATTTTTCCGTTCGCTCAAGACCAATATACAACGCCCAGGCTCCGCCGCCACGACTTCTTTAATAATCTCCACGACCATTCGCGTGCGCTCTTCGTGTTCCACGACTTGTCCTAGGAGCCGCGCCATGACTACTTCTCCACGCCAATCCACCGGTTCATCACTATAGGATGTGTCTTTGGACCTGTAATGGACTGTTCGCACTGTGACCGTATCATCGGCTTCGCGCGTCTTTTCCTGATAGACGGCCGGTCCAATGTGCCAGTAGAATACGCGTTCCAGCTTGTCCTCGCGTTCAGGCGTGGCGCTGAGACCGAGCATGTGCTTCGTCTGGACTTTCAGTAGGCTCTGGCTAAAGTTCTGTGCACCAAGATGATGACACTCGTCAAATATGGCCAGGCGATAATCGGCCACGAAGTCCGCAGGGAATGACCGCTGAACGAGTGTCTGAATCATCATTATAGTGCAGTCATATTTATCTGTGGCCGTCTCACAACGGTCTCCCTGTAAGACCCCCACACGGAGTCCAGGAAAGAACCGATTAATTTCAGCCCTCCATTGCTCTAGGAAGAACTCCTTATCAACCACTATAAGGAATCGCCCGCCGAGTCGTGCGGCAATGGCGAGGGCCATGAATGTCTTACCCTTTCCACATGGGACACATATGAGACCTTCGCCGGCTTTGCGACCTGTGGACGGCAGGGTTGCCGTGCTGCCGACGATAACGGGTTTGTTCTCTTCACCAACGAAACTCTCTATAATGTTTTCTTGGTAGTCAAATGGTTTTCCTGTAAAGACCGCTGTTTTCGGTAATGGTTCGCCTTCCGGTATAATGGATTCTTCTTCAGGACCGAAATGTTCACGTGCCCAGTGGCGAGGGAGGTAGAAGCGCGTGGGACTTTCAAAGAATACAGGGAATGGGGTCGGTTTGGCAAGGAACTTATTATTCAGTTTTGGTGCGACGGTCAGTTGTTTGCGGACCCATTCTTGTTTTTCTGGGGTCAGTGATTTTTTGAGAATGGCGTAGCCTTTGCTGGTAAGAATACGGTTCTGGTTCATTTTCGGCGCCTGTCTGAAACTACAATATAGGATTGGTTTGTAATTGGCCCGTTTAATCGCGAGGTCAGGGCCTCAATTTTTTCATTTGTTGTATTAGAGTTTGAACTGATAAGATGTCTAGAAACATGAATTATTTCTTCGCTTTTGCGGTCATCTTTTTATTAGTGCCAATGTTGCCAGGAGCATTACTCGCCTATAGTGATAACATTATAGTGCGTGGGCTCTTACTTCTTTTCGTCGTCGTTTTTGCCATGGACAATGCTCTCCTCGGTATAATGGCACTTCTTATTGTGGGTCTCGTGTTTATTCAACGCAACAAATATAAGATTGCGCAAGTCTACACAACACATACGGACACTTTCATGAAGATTGACACCGAGAACGAGGGATTGAAGGTCTTAGATTTGCCAACGGAGGCAGTGGAACAACCTGTTTATGATACACCTGCAATGGAAGTTCATCCATTCGGACCAGGTGCAGATTCAGGTTCGGACCGTTTTGAGGCTGTAGATTCCACTATAGACCATAAGGTAGTGTTACCTAGCGCAAGTGTTCGCGGAGCGGATGCTGTACAGGGACAACTCTTTAGAGATGAGGACCGTATGCGCCAGGACGCCATGGCACATGACGCTGAACATGCTTACGCGCCATTTTAAGCGAAGTGTAAACGCAAGTTTAAGAAGAGCTTTAAGTAGTTTTTAGAAAAATACTTAAAGAGCGGATGAAGACTTAGACCTTGAAGATAGATGTAATGTTTTTGAGAGTATCCTGGAAAGATGGTTTGATAGCCAAGACTGTGGCACGGTCCGCCTTATCACGGTCAGAATATAACCATGCCTTTAAAATGGAAAAATCTTGTTGTGACATTTCTTTCCCTGTTTTTTTCTTATAGTTTGCTTTTATTTCATCATCTTTTAATGAACTTAGGACTATATTTAATTTTTCATCAAATGGGTGGCGTTGACTATAGAGATGATGATTATTATTAATCAACACATTCTTCTTATAATCATATTTAAACATTTGCTCGTCGCTTAATTGACATTCGGCCAATGTGTAATAATTGAGACCTGGTTCCTCAGCCAATGTAGCGCATTTTCCTGTAGTGTCATTTACGAGTTGTCCAAGTTTGTTGTATGTCCATAATTGAGATTTATTTGATGTATCACATGGTTTCATAACTAACAAACCATTTTCTGGTGTCATACATGTATCTGTGGCCGGGTTTTGTATCATAGAGCTGGATGGTTTAAATGATTGACTGGCAACATAGTCGGCACAATGTGGAACAGTGGCAGTATTTGTCGCTGGAGAGAAACGGCACATATCGGTGCCCATACATGACCGGCCTTCCACTTTTCCGTCGCAACATAGGATGTTATCATGTTCATCAATGTATTGGGTGGAGCCATATGGACATGTTTTCACATCAGCGGGAACATTTTTGAATGCTTCCACTTGGCTAGGACTTGGGCACATATACTTATTAAATCGGACGATGATGATTGTTAGAAACAATGCTATTAAAAGAAATATTAATATAGGGTTAAACATATCTATATTGAACCTTATATTTTCACTATAGGTGGTAAGCGTCTACCTCCCTTCATTGTTGGTTGCGATGGCATTGGCACTTGCGCTAACGCTTGTGCTTGCGCTAACACTGGTACAACATCTTTCACCAGTTCTTGCGCTTGCGCTGGCTGGCCCCCATACAATTTTCTGAAAAAGTGCCAGAACATTAGCACGAGACCGACCCCAAGAACAACACCCAACGCAATACCCAACCAGCGCGCAATAGTCCCAGGTCCTATAGTGCTTTCATCGGCTATTACTTGTGGTTCTTTGCCTGTTCTCTTGAGATAGGAATCCAGGTCCTCGCTATCTTCCAAATCAACCTTATATGTATTTTTATCCGCGAGCTTCGTAGGGTCCACCTCAAATACTTTGTAGTCCTGTTTCTTATCCTTTGATAAACGGAAACCGGTCTTTTTTCGTATTGTCTGGGCTTTGACCTGTTCTGAAATGTCAAATGCCTTCACAATCTTCACTGTATTATTTGTATCTGTTTCCATGAGTTCACTAAACACTGCCCTCTTTCCAACAAGTCCTATAGGAATACCTGCCGGTTTGATTGTATTATTAATGAGCCCCCTATATGTTACGTCGTCCAGCATTATAGGATAGTTGAAGAAGGCCACATTGATTGTGGCGGAGCCGTATGACAATGGCTTATACTTCTGGTCAACGGTCACATATGGTGCGCACGACGTATAGAAATAAACATTAATGTTGTCGCCCTCTGGAAATATGTCCTCTAGACTGGCTGTGGCCGAACCACGCAACATATGTTGAAGTTTAAGACCTTGCGGACTGGCTGCGCCTGACACTATAGGAATGGCTATTAAGGAATATGTATCCGCGGCACCTGCGCTAGCAGTCGTGGCCCATATATTGAGTTCCGCAGTATCGCCGTGATGTGTCTTACGATTTGCTATACGAATGTGGGCGACCTTATATTGTTTCCCCTGAAGCACATATGTGCTATTTGCGAAAGACCCGTCGTCAAATGTGCCGGTCTTGGCATTGTATGTCCAGAGACCTGCTTGTTGAAATTGGGGTCTCAAGCGATAGTTTTGTTCTGTGGGTGCATCGGCGAAAGTCTTTTGCGTCATGTATATGGGAAATCCACGTAGACCGGCGGCGGAACATACTTTCTGGTAGTCTGCGGATTTGAATGCGGTTTCAATATTTATAGATGTCATAATGTGCGACAAGGTCTTGTCTCCTACTAGTGGAGGACCTATACGAGACCAGGAATGTAGCGTGGAGCTCCTATTCCGTATAGTTTCACATGGCCCTCGCCGAGACCGTAGACCTTGACAGTGTCGCCATCCATTAACATGGAACAGCCAATGTCGGTCGTACAATCACGTCGGCCGGCACTTACTGGGATTTGGACTGGATTGGCCGTGTCTGTGCGTGTATAATAGTTATAGTAGTCCGTGGCGCGACCTGAGCGACGGCCATAGAGAGGTAAGAGGGAGCCGTCGCCAGTCTTAATAATGCCCATTTGTTGATATGTTTCTGGGATGTTGCGGCTCTCAATGTTAATTGGAACGGTGCCAGGTGGGACATAGGCTGCTCTGATGTCTGGTGGTGCGGACCATGTGCGTTCTGGTTCTGGTGGTCGGGCATAGCGGTAATCACCGCCTTGGATTATGTTCTTGATATAAGAGAGCGGTGTAGGGCTAGAACTGGTTCCTATAGATGAATTGGCGCTCAAATAATAGACCGCGACGACGGCCAAGAGAAGCACTATAAAGAATACTATGATACTTGGGCTAACATTAATTACGACTGGTTTGCTCGTAATAATTTTAATTTTCTTGGATGTTGGGGCCATTCTACAGTGGTGAGGGTAAATAGGTGTAGATCCTGGACCTAGACCTGGGCCAGAAACATAGGAGACACATTGATATATCCATGTTTCGCACATTCCAAACTTCACCAAAACTTTTCTGGAGGTCAAACATTTTCATCAGGTCCAGGCCTGGCCACATCACATCACATCGCAATGTATGTCCAATGTTTCGCACATAGACTACCTAAAGACGGTCGCAACCACATCCTACAGTGAATATAAGGGTATTGCGTGGAAGGGCGTAACCCATACCCAGAAAACATCTGAGACACATTGCCACATCTATGTTTCACACATTCCAAACTTTTCCAAACTTTTCCAGAAATTAAAATCTTTTCAAAAAACATTTTGCCGAAAACATTTTTTGAAACATCACATCACAATGTTTGTCCAATCCTCTTTACTTCTGGCTACCAAACATACCTTGGAATGTGGTCATCATCTCTTGACCGTCCACAAGAAGTGGCTTCATACTCTGTAGCATACCCATGAGAGACTTCTGGGTTTCCAAGAGTGCCTTGGTATCATTTGTCATTGCCTCAATCTGTTTTGGATTTAAGTTGTTGAGGGCATTGGTCAATGTGGTCGCAGCGTCCACATGATAACCTCCGCTCTTTTCCTCTTTTGGAACCTTCTTCTCCTGAACACCAATCTTTGGTAAGTCCGCTTCCATTGCCTTCTCTGCGTCAGAGTTTGGTGCGCTCTCCTTCATTGCTGCCGAAACACCTGCCTCCTTTGCCGCAGCTGGCTTGGATTCACCAGTTTCCACACTATCCTTCTTCTCTGCTGCGCCTGAACCTGCATCTGGGCGTGGAGCATCTAATGCCACTGCATCCGCAAATCCCTCCGCAAACTTGGAACCAACTCCCTGTAATGCGGCCTCGCCAGTCACACGCTTCACAATCTCTGCGACCTTGCTCTCTGGAAATGCGACCTTACCATCTGGCCCTGCGCTGACCTTCACATCAGCAAATGCGTCCATCAAACGTGCTGATAAGACGGTGCGCCAGAAGATACCTGCTAAAATAGTGGCCGCAGCAACAATCATCATGTTATCATTGAAACTGAAAACAATAAACCCTATAGCAACACTAAAGAGAAGTCCATTGAACCCAATGCCGAAGATGGCATAGAGAATGTAAAATGCTAATACTAACCACGCAAATGATACTGCTGTCTTTGTTTCCTTCATTCTTTCCTCGCTTTACCTACTCATTATAGAGAGTATATCTGGAAAATATATTCTGTATAATTGGATTGACCAGTGAACTTCGTTACTAGATTGCTATCAGCGGCGCAATGACCCGTTGTAAGAACCAGTAAAGGACTCCAGCAAAGACTGCGCGGAATAAGAGACCAAGGGTGGTAAATTCGCCCGTAGCTTTCAGAAGTTGTGGACCGTAATGGCTCACTAGTAGATGGAACCACGGCAAGGTCACGACAAATGTAATAATCATGACAATGAATGGCTGGCGAAGTTCATCTACCCAGATTGCGTTCCAGTTCTTCTTTGGTGGTTCTATAGGGATTTGTGGACCCTGGCCGTAAGGTGTTCCGTAGCCCATGGAAGCGGAAGCATATGGAGAGGAGCCGGCTGCGCCACCATATCCATTAGACGCCATCATCATTTGTTGAAAGTCTTGTTGCGTCGGGTGCGCATTACCAATCATATGTGCCGTGGCAACAGATGGGTCTGGTGTATGTGGCATCATAGAGGGTTGATTAGAAGTCACCATAGGAATGCGTGCTCCCACTGGTGGCGGAGCGGAGCCCATTGACATGCCGGTAGACTGGGTTATTACAGGGTTGGACATTGCTGGTGGCTTCTGCATATCCTGAAAGATGGAATTCACCAAGTCATTATCTGAAGCACTTGCCGGCGCATTCTGTAGGTCACTTAACATTGTTCCCATAACTGGGCCAGTTCCTGCTTGGTCCATTAGTTATCTATTAATGTCCCAGCCCAACTCGCAGAACTACATTACGCACTTTCGTAGGCTTCTACCAGTGCGCCAGTACCATTAGCCCCCTCACCAGGACATACCACATCGCGGGTCTTGAAACGATAACATTTATCACCTATAGTGTATACGGAGCCCTCCACTTCAGCAACCGGTGGCGGCATGTAATTATTACATTTCCCTCCAATACATGGTCTCTTGAAAAGACTGGCCACAAAGAGACCAAGTATAACAGAGAAGACAACATTGAATTTTTTATCTTTGAAGAGGTCGCGAAACTCCATATCTACACATGCGAGATACTAATTTGAACAATCCTATAGTAGATATGGGTGTCGTATCACATTTTATGTTCTGGCCTTTCACTATAGGATTGATTGTTGGGCTCATTATGGTATACAGTCATGTGGTTCTTCCAATGGACCGTGTTCCCAAATGGCCTCATCCTTCCAATGTGGGTGAGGTCATTTATAAAGACAAAAATGGGTTATGTTTCAAGTTTGAGGCGGAAGTAATGGATTGTGGTTCGGCGGATGCGAAAGGCGCGAAAGCATATCCCTATGTTGTCTAGAATGCTCTCTGACGTTGTCTCCAGGCCGCAATCTGCTTGGATGCTATAATGCGCTTCTGTTCATCCGTATACTCTCTGGAGCCGCCGCCGGCCTGCTCATCGGACTCTTCGGTTAATACTTCAACAGGTTCAACTGGTGGGAGAGGTTTCACATCCGTATAGTTGTAGGACCATGGGAAACGATTACGGCGACACATCATCAACTCGTTTGGATATTTCTTATCCTTGTCAAATGCTGCATCAAAAAATAAATTATATTCTTTCTCCTTCTCATCCAACCATTGGGTCTTCACGGATAAACCATAATAGGCATTGCGCATCTGCTCCGCCTCCTTTACACGACGATTTGCGTCAATTATACCCGATAATGATGCGTTGAATACATTTAGACCCGCCGTTGGATTGGCCTTCGCCATCAAGAACTCCTTATAGAGCCCTCGTAGCTCCACTTTGGCCGACGCATATGCCTCATCTAAGGCCTTTGCCTCGTCGCTCGTATCACGGGCCTTATACTTACCTATAATGTTGTCCGTAGTGTCCTTATAATAGACAGTGGACCTGATAATGTTGGTGTCTTCACGCTGACCGTTTTCGTCTAGAGGTGAGGCGTAGAAGTTGCCGTTTTCATCTACATCATAGAGTGTTGGGAACTTTGCTTTGAGTTCAATCCATTCTTCGGCGGTTGTGGCCTTTCGTGGTTTTTCCTTTGGCTTCTTCATGGTCTTCACGAGTCTTTTCTTTGGCTCGGTCGCGGTCAATGTAAGATTTACGATTGGAGCATTTGCGGCCGGTCGCTTGATTTTACGGGTCTTTCGTGTAATTTCTTTGATTGGTGCGGAATTGGCGACGGCTGCTACAACAGTTGCGGCCTGTTCTGTGGCGGCGTCTACTGCTTCTGTGCCAACAACTGCCTCCACAGCGTCGGTCACTTGCTCGCCGACTTGTGTAAGAGCATCTCCTATAGTGTCTACAACGGTATCTATAGGACTGGTCTCTTGATTAGTGTTAACGAAAGCATCAGCGTTAGCGTTAGCGTAAGTGTCAGCGCCAGCCTCAGCGTTAGCGTAAGTGTTAGGTTCAGTATTAATATTAGGCTCTGGACCAGCGCCAGTGTCAACGCCATCGTCAATATCTGAGAAATCAAGGTCTATTTTTTCTTCAGATTCTTCCATCTACTTGTCTATTTAGTTTTCTTTTAAAATTAAATAGACCACTTTCTAAGGAGCTTCGGCGCCAATATACACATACTTTGGAACACCTGCTAATTTTGACGCCGCCTTATTTAGCACATAATATCCAGGTTCCAAATCGGGACCGGTCATGTCGCTTGCTTTCATATTCACTATAGAATCCATTTTAGGACTGGATTTGGTAGCGCTAGCGCGAGTGCTAGATCCTGAACCTGCCACTAATAAAACAATGAAATAAGAAACCAAAGCACTCACTATAGAATATAACCAGAGAGGCATTGGTGTGTAATTGGCCCTATTGCGTCCAATACCGAATTCTTTCCATGTTCCATCGGAACGAAACATAAATGCCGGCTTGACTACAAGAACAACCGCAATCGCAATCAAATAAATTATACCAGCATATAAAAACAACATTGTTCCCTTAATAAACAATACCCTATAATGTATGTGGGAAAAATCTAAGTCGCTCTCTAATCTGCATACTCCCCTTCATAATCCCCAACATCATAACCGTCTTCACCCCCTTCACCCTCTCCAGTTGCCTCATAGGCAATTCCATCCGCCTGGTAGGCCGCGTCAATAGAGTTCATGTTCTTCCAATAATCCGCCGATGGGTCATATTGATAGACCGTTGATGTTCCACCTATAGAGTAGTCAATGCCAGTCAAGTGACTCTTGAGTTTCATTGCCTTCAACTGCATTTCCAGAGCACGCTGTTCTGGCGTCAGTTTATCAATCTTGCTAATAAATGTCTGCTTCTCATTTTCCACCATCTTCTGTTTAATTTCACGAATCACATTAATATCATAGGCGCGATTCTCATTCGCATAGACCCGCGTCAAACTGTTGAACATGCGCAATATATTAATACGCATATCATCTGAATCCGCCGAGCCAAGAAGGTCCAAGAGCGGTCCATAGAAGAGCGCGCGACGAACCAACGGTAAGAATGCGCCACTATGTGGAATGCGCGCCGCCACCAGCTCCGCCGAATGCTTTAAGTAAGCCGAGAGCTTATAAGTATAGTCCTGGAGTATGTCGCGCGGTATGTCCTCCACATTGATACGGCTCTTCCATGCGACCTTGGCTTGCAACTGTTCAAAGACCGGCTTGGACGCCACCGTCTCACTGCCACTCTTAAACATGGAGCCAACATCCTTGCGATGTGCCATAATCTTATCAAGTCCCTCCCAATTGTCATTGACAACTCGCTGAATTGGAAGCAAATAATAATTACGAACCAGCTCAAATGCCCGTCGATCATCTAAAATCTTATCATATGCCTTGAAGATACCATCTATAGTGAATCCATCGTATCCTCGTGGCATATTAACCACATACTGCTCACGCAACTCACCTTCCAAACTGTCCACAAGACTGCTGAATTCCTCTATACGACTGACAAATGCGAGCTCAGTTCTCACATCCTCTTTCTTGCTAATCTCAATGGCCGCTGTTATATAATCGGACCAGGTCTTCTCCGCGCCTTCCTCACCGAGGGCAATTGGAGAAAATGGCGCAGGCTGTAATGTCGGCAGGACCGTCAACATTTCATCTTTGGCAGTCTGAGGTGCACTATAGGGTGTGTATGTTAGTCGGTTATTGGCCGCATTCAGCAACTTGTAGAAACTCTCGTCTGACATATCAATACCCTGGGTCTGAATAAATGATTTTACCGTGGCCTCGTCTAAGACCGGCGCTCCATACTTGTCCATATCTGGATAGAGATATTCCGTTGGCGCCTTCATACCGCACCAGTCGCACACATGATTAATGCTGTATTCGTGTGGTTCTCCCACGCGCTCGCCCTGATAACATAACTTCAAGAACACCTGCCACACATACTTATTGTCTAGAGAGACCTGTTCATCTGTGGGTGGTTTATACACAAATGGCACTCCTATAATGCTATGGTGCTGGTGTGGTTCTGTAGGGACGAGTCGTGGAGGCTTCTGTGGATAGCTGTCCTCATGTGTCTTAATGTAGTCTTGTGGGCTCGTAATCGGACCATAACATGAACCGGTCTCGGCTCTTAATGAGAAACCTTTGTTGACCGTTTCGCGTGCTTGTGCGTGTGCTGCATTGAGCCATGCCTGGGCCATCAGACCGGCCGCGCGCACATTATAGTTCTTTTTGCCATTGGCGGCAGTAACGGCCACTACAACAGGTTCCTCGGCCGCCACCTTCTTCTCTTCGTCCTCAAACATCATGACTGGCATGTAATGTTCAGGTATGACCTCAGACGGACGCTCTCCAAGAGTCTTGCGGCCGAAAATCTTCTCCAAATAGGCCTTCTTCGCCTCTATACGCTTCTGAACATAATCCGTGGACGCTACGCCGCGAATAACAGTTATAAGCGCTGCGGTCATGTTTTCACGGCGCTCCTTTTCACGCCCAATTGCTGCCCAGGCGGTTTGTGGCCATGGCGCAATGTTCTTGAATACAAGTGGATGTAGACAACACACCATATAGTGTATCATGTTCCCAACATTATCCGCTGTCGGATTTTCCACGGCCTGAAGAGGATAACCGTCAAAACCGACGCGACATCCTGGCTCCGTATAGAGTGGCAAATAATCAGGTATGGCCGTCTGAATTTCAATAATAATCTGCGCGGCAATAATGAGCACTTTCGTGCGGTTCAAATATATACTATAGGGTGTGCCGCTACCAGTCTTCTTTTGTGCCTTCTGTTCCGCATTATAGGTGGCCTCGTCTTTCAGACGGTCCAAATATGTGAGCGAATTATTAATCACTTTCATATACGAATTCTCCGTAAACAATATGCCGAGCTTGGATGTAATCTGTTTGACAATGTTATACACATCCTTCTTCTTTGCGTTCTGGAGATTGAGCGTCTTGTGAAGCTGGTCCTCCTTTATCTTGTCGTCAATTCCAAGAAGTAGCTTGAGATTCTTGTCCTCGTCTTCCTCCGTATCCTCTATAATGCCTCGTCCCATGAGTGGTCGGCCCTCATCGTCAAACTCCAGGTTCGTGTCAAAGTCAAGGGCTCTTATTGGCACACCGCAGTTTCCACATATGTAGCTACCGCCATAGACACGGCCGGCGTATGTAAGAATGAGCTCCTTCTGAATACTGAGCTGTTCTTTCTTGTGGAGGAACTGTTGGATTTGGAGATAGGTGTGATGGCACATCAAATGTTTCTTACATACAACACAGTTGAACCAGTCGCCTTCTCTCTCGCCCAAATATGTATTACGGAACTTGACCATTAGACCCATGCGGTCTGCGTCGTCAGACACTCTCTCAATTGCTGCGAACTCCTTCACATGCTGACATGGGTTCTCGGTCGGCATGGACCCTTTCTCGGCCTGGAGCTTCTTAATTCTGAAAATAGCATCACGCACCGCAATAAGATTGTCGCGATGATAACGCATGGTTTCACGGTCAACCGCGGTGCCATTACCACTCATCACGGCGTAGAAATATTCTTGGGCAAACTTGAGCATGTGGGCCGTGAGTGCCAAATCTGATTCCGCGTAATTAGGCATCATGGCCTCATGTGCTTTCATAGCATCGGCCAGTGGGGCATAGATTGCCGTCGCTTCGCGCAACCGACCCACGAAATTGCTGGATGGGAGCACCATACTCACTATAGATGATACTGCTGGTTTGACGGCACGAAGTTCAATGACACGATTACGGATTGCGCCAATGACGGCGCGCACACGCTCCTCAATAATGCCGGCCTGTTCCTCCGTATATTCGTAGTCGCCAATGCCATAGTCGTTCTCATAAGTCGTCAGGTCCCCTGGTCCACGTGGAGTAATCGTCTTTAGTGAAATCTCCAGGAAGTCGTTGAAGGACATTTGGGCAGTGCGCGAGTTGGCCGCATCAAAATAGAGGACCTTCTGTATGTTGACGCTGTCATTGTCGCGACCGACATATTCTACACCGTCCAGGTCGTTAATAATGCGCGTCACCAGGACTTTGGACCCATGACTACGCGCAATGTCCACGAAGAGTTTTCCTGAACGTGTGGCGCCGAGTTCTGCGGCGGTTTGTAGGGGATAGAGGACCGTTCCCTTATGTGTGGCACGATTGCCCGCTATAGTGAGAATGGTGGTTGTTGGATTGGGCTTACGATATGTTGGACCGAGACCACGACCGACACTATAGGTAATGTCGTCCTTGATTTGATGTGCTTTTGGAGGGAATTTGAAAGACGTTTCTTGTGATGCCTTGACACCGAAGACCGACTCACCAGGGACGGCGCGATAGAAATCCTTGTCGGCGGTGAAGTCATATGTCTTTCCTTGGCCCACATTGAAGACGAAGCCTGGTGGTCGTTCGGCAATTAGCTTGTTTAAATATTGGTAGAAACGAGGATAGTCGCCATTTCTGTCCACCTGAATGGAGTTATAGTCGGCCTCGGCGTCTTCGTCTCTCGCAAATTTACCTGAGATTCTAGACTCCGTTGTAAGTGAGACGCCTGGAATAAAGTCCCCAAAATCATCTACCATATGAGGAACCTCGCGAAGAGCAGTAGTTGAAAGATAGGGTTCATATGTGATCATGTCTTTGGCAACGGCAATAGAACGGTCGGCATCTATAACAGGGAAAGCGAGTGGTGAGCGACCGGTGCTGAGGACATCTTCTAGGGTGCGCGCGCTAATGACCGCATCACCTTCTATAGTGCCGTCGTAGGACCGTTTAATAAGTTGGTTTTTCATTATAGAGGCCATTTCAACCATGGCTCTGAGTTTCTTCAGGATTTGATTGTTGGCGCGTTGTTGTGGCTCAAGAATGGAGACGAGATTACTGAGGAAATCGTTCTTTTGGAGTATTTCTGGATATATGACTTCGGATGAACGGGCCTGTGTAATACGGCGAATTTCTGGGGCTTTGAGACCGGCTATCTCGGCGAGGGACACCCGCTTTAGGATACGGCGACCATCGTCAGAGCCAGTGCTGTCAGAGCCATCGTCTTCACCAGCTTCAGCATCAGCGCTGGACTCCGCCCCCTCATTAACAGCAGATGCGTCCAAATTACGTGCGACTTCCCCCTGTGCCTCGTATGATTTTACCACGAGAACATCAAAGTCCAGGTCGCTTGGAATACCGCCATAATCAAAGTCCACGCTTATAGATGCGCCGGTCTCATCCGTTAAACGAGCGCTATCGGCCTCTTCATTCACTTCTTCAACTACATAGTCTCTTAAGTAGGTCCCATCCGCTTTATAGGCATGAACAGTGAGACCACTACGAAGTGCTAATAAGGCAACAAATGAAATGCGCGGACCCTTGTTATAGGCGAGGTCCACAATACCAAATGTGTCTTCTTCGCCTTCGTCGGGTAATGGTATATCAATGAGCTGGTTGCTTGTTCCTTCAGGCATAACACGAATAAGTCGTGGGCTCAAGTAATAGACCATACCTTTGATGACGGTGCTCTTTGCCGTCGTGATTTGGATAATATCACCAATATAGAGGGTTGCCTCTTCGTCACTGTCTTCGGCGCCAGCACCAGCAGCAACTTCTGGGCCGGTAGATTCTTCCAGGTCGGCCTCATCATCTAATGTCCGCGACTCACCATTCTCTATAGTGCTTTCTTCGCTCTCTTCGCTTTGTTCCAAGCTGTAATTACTGGACTTAGTCGCAGCATTATTTACCACATTATTATTTTTCTCTCCCTCATTTTCTATACTATATTGACTTGAGGCCTCGCCATTTTCCAGGCTGTATTCACTAGAGCCGCTGCTATTTTCGGACTCATTGTTGCTTACCTCCATAACCGAAAATATCTAATGTAGTCTCATAATTTTGAGACATTTATTCGCCCCACTAAAAAATTGAAGCCGCCGGCAAGTCCACATCCTAAACCACGGATTATAACCATACCACGCTAAAAATGAGCTACACCAATATTACATCATTCCTCACATCAACCCCATCCTGGGAAATCGCCAAGGACGCTTTCGCCACCAACATGAAGCTCCGTATTGTGGAACCACCAAATACCGACTACGCGATCGTCCGTTATGTGAAGGACAGTTCAGACTTTAATAATCCAATTGTCCGTGAAGCTCGCAGCGTCGTTATCCATAAACCAACTAATCGCCTAATCAGTGTCGCACCAATCAAAGCACAATCCTATAGTGCCTGGGAAATTGACCAGACAAAGGCAGTCCAGGAATTCGTGGATGGAACAATGATAAACATCTTTCGCACACCAGACGGTGAAATTCAGACAGCATCGCGGAGCCGTATTGGGTCGGCAAAGACCAAATTCTCTGCGAAGACATTCCAAGAAATGATTAATGAAGCACTCAGCGTAACACCAATAAAGCACTATAGGGATTTACTTCCTGAGGGTTGGGATTGTGCTTCGGTCGTCGTCGCACATCCAGAGAATCGTATTGTATGTCCTGTGCTCCTCGCCAAAGTAACTATTGTCCAGTTGGTCCGTTTTGAGGCCGACGGTTCAGTCGTCGTTTCACATGATGCGGCGGAATGGCCAGAATCATATCGTCCTTATGCTGCCCAGGTATATGAGCTCGGTCCAATTAGCACACGGGACACGGTGGATAATTTTGTGAACATGAAGGCGCTCACGCATAAGCACGCATGGCAAGGAGTAGTCCTCTATAATGCGGCCGGTGAGCGCACGAAACTTCGCGGGATTTTCTACCAAACAGTTAAACTGCTTCGTGGAAATGATGGAACGGCAGAGGAACGTTATGCGCGTCTGAGAGCCGCACGCTCCGTGAAACGTTACTTGGAATACTTTTCAGAAGACGAACAGCCATTCTTCCAGTTGGAGGGGGCATTGCGTCGTAATACGAAAAAATTATACGATTTATATGTCGCCGTAAATATATCCAAGACCAGACTCTATAATGATTGTCCATGGCCCTATAAATACCATGTGGGAACATTACATCGCCGTTTTGTGGAAACATTGCGCAGCACAAAGCAAAAAATCAACCTGGACTATGTGATTAATTATGTGAACTCACTCAAATATGAAGATAGCGCATTAATCATGAAAGGGGAAGATGTAAACTAGAGAATATATCCTATAGTGCCTGTTCTGGTTGAGGTCTAGTAATCACTCTCTTAATAATTTTTTTCACTGGCTGTGCCTGGCCTAATGTTGATGCTGATACGGCAATGCTAGTCCACTGGTCGCCGAATGCCTTAAACATTGCTTCACAACCGGCCGCCGCTTGTCTGAAAGCAGACCGAGCACTCTCCTCAGAATTATCCGAGACACCAATACGAATTACCATCATATCGTCCAGTGGATGTGGAATATCATAACCAACATAATTGACTACGCCCTTTCCATAAAGATTGTCGTCAATCCAGGTTGTAATAAGATTACCGAGGGTATGGTCCTCACCTCTGAATATGAAATCGTAGGCGAAGATACGAGCACCCGCCGGTTCCACGCGCACATTATCAGGGAGCATTGGTCCACTATAGGAATGTACTAACTGTTCGCCAGCCTTCAGTGCGCGTTGGAAGATGACTTCTGGCTCCAGGACACCAACCGTCTCAAGCACCATGTCAAAGCTATATGGTTCGCCGTCCGCGTCCTTCAAGTAGCATCGTTGAATTGCCATAGTCTTGAACTCGCGCATGAGACGGTCCTTCTTTTCCGCATCCTGGTCCAGGGTTGCACGGTCAATCTTCTTTGTCATCTCAGCCCATTCAAAGAATGCGTCATTAATCTTCGTCTCGTCGGTTTCTTGTGTATAGGCATATGTAGCCCTGCTGGTTGGAATGTAGCGGGCATGTGACTTGCCAATGCCGACAGAGGCGCGGGCCTTGAAGCCGAACTGTTCAGTCTTACCAAGTGAACCACCGACCTTTCCCTTTAGTGAGGCAAGAAGAATATACTCGCGATAACCGCCGGCTTCAAATGGCTTAAAGAACGCCCCTTCTTCCACAGGAATACGTTCGCCATCGTCGGTGAGTCTGAATACACGGATATCCTGTGTAGTGACATGGCGAGTTTCTGGGGCGGAGTTTTCCACGGAACATACGAACTCATAGGATGCGCCGTCCTTTTCCCAGGCGTCCACATCGGTCACATGAAGTGGAATGAGACCAATACGATGTGAGGCCATTTCATTTGTCATAGGAGTGGTGTTGGCCGTGATTTCCACGTCGCTCGTGGTTCCCTTCTCGGTCATGTCGGCGCGAAATGCGACAGTGGGGACGTGGGCCATTATGAGACGAATAAGGGTATTCGCATATGGATATGAGGCCTTGTGGCTAGCACTCGTGCTATAGACGAAGCTGATTTCACGCCCGTCTTTCTTGTAATTTGTGAAAACATTGTTCTTTCCTGAGGCCTCCATTCTACACTATATATGCTTGGATTTTAATCCCTAAATGGGCTTTCCAAAATCACTCAATTTTTCCCGTGGACCCAACCAAATTACACATCCTATTGTGCTTCTCCCAGTGCGCTAATTCGCTCCGCCATTCTAAAGGCCCATATGATAGATGTCTTCTTCAGCCGGAAATCAGAAAAATTACATATGTTATTACAGTAATCGCTGTAAGTTTTGCGAGCACTTTCTAAAAGAATTGGCGACTATGCCCTTGAAGACTCAGTTCCACTTTATATGTGTGGACCCCAGCACAAGCAGGCCTGCGATTCCTCAAAGCATCACTCAGGTTCCGGCTCTTATTATCAAGGGTGAACCATCACCGTATCTCGGCAACGACGCCATTAATTGGCTGGCGACGGCCAAGCTACAGATGGCTCCGTCCAGAGGTCCTGGTGGAACAAAACCACCAAATCCTCCAGGTATGCCTGAAGAACCAGAGGCCTATTTTGCCAGTGAAATGGGCGGAGGTTATTCTTCGGCATTTACCTATATCAATAACCAATTTGAGGAAGTCGGCGGCACTATAGGGAATTTTGAGTATTTGGGTGGCGGTGGGGCCGGCCTCAGCACCACTATGGCAAGTTCTATGCCTGGAGCCCAAAAGACCGGTCTATCGGACCAGGGAGGGAAGAAGGTGTCGGCCAAAGAACAGCTCTTGGCTAAACAAATGGAGGAGTATATGTCGCGCCGCGAAGCGGGCATGCCGAAACCACCACAGCGTCTCTAGACATTATACTTCTGGACAAAACGATACACATCTATAATGAAAAACGCGACGATTACCCATGTAATTAATAGCCAAGATGGAATTATACCGCCCGTATTGTTATATTTCCACATGCTGTAATTTTTGATTGATACATATTCGGCTAATGTCATAAGAGGGCCGGCGATTAGGGCAGTCTTGACAATGTGGGCTGGGGAAATGTAGGACAAAATACCAAGCAGGACCATATGAAGGAGGGCGACCACCATCTCATTTTGGCGAAAGATGACGGCAGTGATGTAAGTAGCGGCGTAGATTAATCCACGAGAAATGATTGGGTTCATTGTATTCTACACTATAGGATGTTTTATTGGACCACTGCGCTCACTCTGGAGCTGATGCTAGCACTTCGTTAGTGCGCCACTAATTTCAACCTAAAACTCTAGTGAAGATATAGTAATAAGTGTGTGGAAAATGGCCGTCTCCGCTTTCTGTAATCAACTCGTCCGTTTCTTTGAGGAACTTACTCAAACATTTCCCGATGAACGCGACATTAAGAGTGGCTTAGAAGTCATTCAAGGCGCTCGTAAAATCAATCCTCGTATGGTCTTGGATATGTTCTACGAACATGTTGCCAAGGACCTAACTAGTGCTATTATGAATGATGATGTGGACAGTGTAATTAAGTTCGGTCGCGCAAAAATTCACGGGACATTTAACGAAATGATGCCGGCTCTCGCCATCTTTGATAAACATTGGGCGACACTCAGTTCGGCAAACCGCGAGGCCATCTGGAAATACTTGAAGGTTCTAGTCGTTCTCTGTGAAAAGGCACGTAATGCATAAACCAGCGCTACCGCTGACGGCAGTTAAACTAACTGTTTCATAATAGGATATAATACACCCTATAATGAAAACCCAGAAAATACTGAATATAATGATATTTATTGTTGGCATAATGGCCTTCATCATAACACGTTCTATAGTGAAGAGCGTAGAAGAGCCTTTTGTTAACGAAGTCCCCCAAGATAATAAATGTTCGGCCCTGGCCGACTGTATGTCATGTGCGACCATGGACGGATGTGGCTGGTGTGGGTCTTCCAAGAAATGTCTACAAACAATTGATTTAGCAAAATGTGAAAAAGCGGATAGCTACATTACATCCAACACCCAATGTGAAAATGTAGAACCCAAACTTACATCAAGCAATGCCCGCACAGATAAGGTCTTCAATGAGGGGAAAGAAAACCGACGTATGGAACTGATACTAAAATACTCGGACCGTATTTCTACCAACATAGCAGCACTCGTCAAGGAAGAAAATAAAAAGGCTACTAAGAAATATGTTCAGGATAATTTATGTATTAACAGCGCTATTGGACCTAGCACAAGCGTAAAATCCACCTAAATATATGTTTTTCTAACAAGTAAAGGAATATATGTCAGCAACCGCCGCAGGAGAAAACAATGTAGCAGATATCTTCAATAAACACTATAGTGAATTCTGTGATGACCTCATGGGAGCATGTCCTGAATACGAGGCAGCAATTAAGGCCGCGAAGGAACTAGACGGTCCAACACGTCTTCGCCGTTTCAAGGAAGAAGTCGTCGCCAAGACGAGCCCTATGAGAGATACCGCCGCATGTCCTGGTTCGGTCCTACCAGGTGTCACTATAGAGTCCACTGTTTGGACCGCCCTCAGTGAAGGGTCGCAACACGCCATCCAAGAATATTTGACGGTCCTCAGCTTCTGTACACTCTATGATGGGGCTCGTGGCATCTTCCACGGCAAGGAGGGCGCAGCAAAGTTGGACGGATTTGACTTTGGGTCTTTTGCGGAATCAATGATGGGGAACATGAAGGACAAGCTCAAGGACTTCAATATTGCTGGTCTCAGTGAAAAGATTCAGAAGATGCTTGAGACACAAGGGGAAACATTCAAAAAACTTCCCGAGCGTCTCTTGAAGGGTCAATTGGGGAAACTCATTATGGAGATTATTGGCGAGGTCAAGCCGGCAGACTTCGGCATTAGCGAGGAGGACATTAAGTCATGTGAGACGAACCCAGGCTCCGCATTTGAACTCGTCGGCCGTCTTTATTCTCAGAACCCGCAAATTCTCCAGAAATGTATGATGCGTATTGTCAATAAACTCAAGTCAAAGTTCGTTAACGGCGAGTTCAGAGTGGAGACGATGGCGTCAGAGGCGGAGGAATTTATCAAGGAATTCGCCGATAATCCGGCCCTCGTGGAACTCATGGAAACATTCCGTAATACATTCGGTATGATGGATATGGACACTGCGCGGGCAGCTGGGCGCGAGGGCGAGGCACGTCGTAATATTGTCCGTGAACGCTTGAGAGCAAAGTTGGAAAAGCGTAAGGCTGGTGGTAAGTAGGCCAGGGAGACCAATAAAAATTTCGTAAATGTTTATTGGTGTAAAGTAGTATGAGCTGCGAGCCAGTCTATTGGAAAAAGCCTGGCGTTTTATTTGAAAAAATCGGTTTCAATTTCTTAACGGAGGATTGTCAAACCAATCGCTATAATGCGTTCTTCCGTTTCGTCTTGGCCATTTTCATTATAGGTGTGGTCATGGACCTCGTCGCAAATGACTTTTCATTGGGCGATTTCGCGGAAAACATTATAGGATTGATTGTTATTGTTGGGGTCATGTGGGCAGTCGGCTCAGCCCAGGCGGAAGGCTTTGAAGCACCAGTTCGCGACGAGGAACCGGCTAAAGCACTTACTGGAGACGCAGATGCGCCACTCTTAATTAGTAGCCCAGGAACTGTCACGACTTTCCCAAGCCCAGCCAACCCATATATGAATGTTCTTGTCCACGAAGTGAAGTATAATCCAAGCCGCGGCGCTGCGGCATCAGTAGAATGTCCTATGATAAAGGATACACTAGAGAACTATTACCGCGTCCAGTGGTGGGCAGACCCGACCGATGTCTTTGGAAAATCGCAGGGACAGCGTCAGTTCTACACAATGCCTAGCACAAGTATTCCTAGCGACCGTCAATCCTTCCAGGATTGGCTCTACCTCATTCCAGGAAAGACCTGTAAGGAGGGCAACAGAGACGCATGTAATCCAGGGACAAATGGTGGGGCTATTCCTTGGTTGTCTCAGCCTAATTAAAGTTGCGAAATACAACCTAAATAGGCTGACCTTTGCCATCACATCCTATAGTGATAATGTGAGAAACCTATTAATTACTTTCGTCTAGTAGATATGAGATTTACTAGACGAAATCTGAAAACAAAACAGCAACGTAAGACATATCGTAAGAAGGGCGGGTCGCTCTGCCTTCGCGGAGCGTCGCGGTCAGGAAACCGAGAGAGGGCTGACTTCTTTGAGCCACAGGAAAAGTGGTCCGACGGCGGCTATAAACTCTTCTGTGGAAAACATGCGTTCAATAATCTGGTAGGTCGCCCACTAATGACAATGGGCCATGTCTATACTATTCTCGGCATTGATGACCCTGAAGAACAGGCAGAGTTTGAAGGAAACTTCACCAATGAAGAACTCCAAATGTTAATAAATACTCTTGAACCCAGGTCCTATAGTGCTTTCATGGACCTGGAGTTTATGACACGGCCTGGTGGCGTCAATGCGAATAATAACCGCGGCGTAGATGAAATAATCCACGACCGCGCTTTCCATACAAAGGCTGGAAAACAAAGAGTAATGAGCGAAGAAATAAAGGGATACATACGCACACTCTATTCCGTTTTATTGACCGTTCCAAGCCGTGCTCCAGACTTAACCGGCTTCATTCTCCAAGTCAGTTATGGCGACCAAGGACATTACATTGCACTAAAGAGATTGGCCGATGGGTCTTTGATGCCGATTGATTCAATGAAAAAATTAGACACATATGACCCAATCCCATTTTTTTCCAATTATGTTGAGGATTATCGCCATAATTGTGCTGTAGTCATTGCCAAAATATTTGAACTCGCAGGGATAACGAAATATGATATGAAGAAGATTGGACCAGGCGGTAAACTCGCGCAACTGATTGTCGTTAAACCATATGAGCCGGCCAATAATTATGGCGGTGGTCGTAGACGGTAGAGGATATCTCCTACTGGCCCTTGTTTATCTATGTATTATTTTATAAAAAATAGATAACTGTCATTGACCTGCCATAAACAAATATCCTATAGTGTTTTAATGGCGCTTAGATGTCTTCTTCAACGCTTGTAAGCTTAGCGCTTAGACGGCTTTTTCAAAGCCTGTGTAACCAGCACCGGTTTCGGTCCCCCACAAGAGAACTTCTTCAAGGTTCGCCCACGCTTCTTCTGTAGAACGGCCGACACGCAAATCGCAATGGCCCGCTGTTCACCAGCAGCGCGAGCTCCTTTTCTGTCCCGGGTTTTGAAACCTCTCTTAACGGCACCGATACACCGACATAATTTCCCCGCAACAGTCTTTCCATATTTGGCCGCCGCCTTCTTCGTCAATGGCATAATTTCCTATAATGGACCTGTAGAATTTTTGTCGGCGCTTTATCAGAAGGAAGGATGGATATCCAACGATTAACAAAAACCAAAGATGACACCGCCGCAATCATGCAATATACAAAACAATCCCACGGCCCAGGTGATTATGCCACTACCTATCTTGTCCCAGACGCACGCAAGGTCAACCCACTCAGCGTTGAAAATTACATGATGTATGCCCGTGAAGGATTCGGTTTCAACAACAAGGCAGTAGATGCAGACTCCGTCCTCAAGAACCAGGCCGGTTTCACCAACAGACGCTGCAACATTCGCGCACAAGAACGTCCATTCCTCTCCGTCCCATTCATGGGCGGTGGTCGCGGAAACCAACAAGTGGAAACATACTTACAACACGCCGAAATCAGTCGTCAAGGTAAGGCATGTGACACTGTGACCGAAACATTCTTCACCCAACAATACACTCCTTTAGTGCCATCTTTAGCAAAGAACATTCAAAATCCTCGTAATCTCGTCCCCGAAGTCGCAGCATCTGGCTGGATTCGTGGCGGTCTCCCAAGTCGTGAATACTTACGCGACATGCAATGTTAATGGGGTCTAGCGTGGTCAAAGTCTAATTTCATAAATAAAGTTAATTAGCCAACATAATCCCTGCTGACACAATAGTGTCAACCCTCCATTGGAGGGTAGTGTAGCACAGCAGGCATTATTTTTATGATACCAGTTCAGAGAGGAAATGTCCTTTGTATATGCCGAATCAGTAGACCACGTGGATAAGCGCTTAGAACCTGCCTGGGTCCGCACAGAATCGGCCGAAGCATACCGCATGGCAACACCAGGAAAAACAAACCAGGTCGCCCCACCACCTACTGCCATGCGCGCCGGCCTGGAAACCCCCGCCGACCGATTCCACGGCCTTGGACTAATCGGCGGAAATACCAGCGCACTTATGCGTGGAAACCCACAGGACATTGAGAGCGAACTCCGTGGCTTAACGCGGCCAATTAGCAAGGTCAATGAGCGTAAGTATGTGCCAAGTGCTGACAAGACCCATGTCGCAGTCCACAACTTCAAATATGACATGAGCATTGACACTCGTATCCAACCAACGAAGGAATACCAAATGTGGGCATATCCAGCCACATATGCTCCTCAACCACTCGTCAAGGAAACATGCGGTGCACCACATCGTTTCTAAGATGTGTGCGGATGAGTCATATCCTATAATGCTTTCACAAAAGCCTTCATATCCTATAGTGCTTTCGCACTAGCATCATTCAGACAAAAGCCTTCATATCCTATAATGTAGTTTCTAATATATACACTATAGTGAATATTTTTGACCCGCTTATTTTTATGCCTTCGCAAGGTAGGTATTATGGATTGTCCCATACAACAGGCCCTAACACGGCCAAAGTTTGATACATTTCATCAAATGGACGACATGCGCATTACATCTTATCAACTCCGTTATATGTTAAATCCTCCCGAGGCATCATGTCCTTCTGTATATCCTGTAGAACCGACCACGCGCCTACAAGGTATGGGTGACAGCTGGGTAAGTGGCCAATGGCGCACAGACGTGGAGAGCGACCTCCGCGGTATTAACCGCCTCGGCGGACGTGTCCGTGAAGAGAAGGCCCAATACAATCCAGAAAAGAATAAGTTCAATAACATTCAACTTGAGCACGCCAAGGACCGCCATGACCCACATGTCTTTGGCCGTATTATGGACCCAGCCATTACCGGCCGTTCCTCAGGCTGGAGCCGTTGGGACACACTCTTCCACGACCCACAAGAAACATATGAACGCCCATTTGACTTCGCCATTCCAACTAAATTAATGGATAAGGAACGCTGCGCAAATAAGGTCCAGAGACCACCACAAGTAGGCGCATGTCCACAGGAAATCTGTCAAATGACTACTCAGTAAAGAGTTTGCCGTCTAAACCTATCCTATAGTGCTACTCAGAATAACACTATAGGGAATATTTATTGGTCTAGTATTATTGCTCCCAATAATTAAACTTCGCACATAGCAGGATTGCTTCATACGATGGAAGTAGCAGCATTTGCAGGATTAGCGGGTATTGGATACGCTTTATCCCGATTAACAGGAAAAAAAGATGAGGGGTTCACAACACAACAACAGCAACCAGGCTTCGCTCAGTTCTTAAAAGCCGAGTCACAAACAGTCGCCCGCAAGGCCGTCCCTGGCACAGAATGGGATAGCACCGCTCAAGGCGCAACTTATCAGACCGCCGGCTCATCCGCCGAGCTAGACATGTTCTATACAGCACCAGGTGGAAACTCCTACGCATCAGAACCTAGCCCAGGTCCTTATGGAATGCCTGTCAGTTATGCCAGCCAAATTCCAACAGCCGGCCCACAACTCACCACTATAGAAGATGCCACTGCCTCCGTCAAGTTCAGCCCTGCCGGCGACGGCGAGGCCGTCTACGTGGACGACGACTACGTACCTTCTCTCACAGGGGACCGCATTAAGCGCACGGACTTTACACATGCCAACATGCAGCCATTTTATCGCCGTCAACCGACCCAGAACATGCGCTCCAATGCCTATGAGAGCCAACTGGATACCCTCAACGGCTCAGGCTACACACAAATAAAGAAACAGGAAGTGGAGAGCTTCTTTGATACCCAGAAACCTTTCGGCAACCCTAATGGCGGCGAAAGTATCACGGACTTCTACCAGAGTCGTGTGGAAGCCCCACGCAATAGGGCCGGCGAACGTCCCTTTGAACCTACACGGGTCGGCCCAGGTGTCGGCGAAGGTTATGGAACGGCCGGTTCAGGAGGTTTCCAACAGTTTGAAGTGAACGAGGTCATTAAGCGCGCAGCACAGAGCAACTTGGACATATACAGAACAGCGGACAATGCCAAGACATCCTATAGTGGTGTCGTGGTTCCAGGTGCGCACATGGTGGGAATGGCCTCGGATAATCCAGGTGAAGTCCATAAAAACCGTCCAGATACATTCTACATTAACGAGAATAATGAGCGCGTTTTCACTGGACCTGCTGGAACAGTTTTCAAGGAGACCAATCGCTCCATTCAAGTTATGCCAGATACGAATCGTCAAGATACCACTGTAGAGAATTTCGGTAATGCTGCGTCACAGGACACATATACTGGTTATACTACTGGGTCCTATCGCCTTCCAAACACGAACTCTTATGAAAGCAGCGGCTTCCGTAATGCGGACATGAACGGCTACTACACACCATATGTGGACGGCAAAGAGGCGGATTATGGTCGCGCCTCTTATGAGAACCGGCCAAATGAACGTACGGCAACTGGCGGACGCACAATGGCAATCAACTTGAAGCCGGCGGAGAGTGGCCAAGTCATTACGCCATATGTGGACGATGCACGACCAACTCGCCGTATTGAAATTGAACAGGCCTCACGACAAATCGGCCACGCTGCTGGCTACGCCGGCGGTGCGCCATCTGTTACTGTGTGGGACCCTAATGACATTGCGCGAACGACCGTGAAGGAGACCACTAGCAAGTGGGACTATTTCGGACCAGGTTTGGCCGCCAACATGCCTAATAAGCTCAAGGTCTATGACCCAGCCGACATTGCGCGACCAACCCAGAAGTCTCAAGTCTCTAATCACTCCTATTATGGTAATGGGGGTGATGAAGGACAGGCAGTCTACTCCCAGGATGCAGCACGAGCAATGCGTCTCAATGTTAATAAGGAGAATGCAGTGAAGATGCGTAAGCCAATTGCTGGAAACGGTGGGACACAACTTTTCCAGGCAAATGTGAATCCAAACTATAAGAAGATTTACACGGATAGCTACAACAATCGCTCCTTTGTTGCCAATAGGGCAGTGGAGACTGGCCCAGGTTCTTCTGACCTTGGAACTGTGAAGTTCCGTGCGCCACTTCGTTTAGATATGTCCGCTGAAAGATTTGACCGCAGTATGGTATCCGCCTTGGCTAATAATCCATACAATCACGATATTGCTGGAACTAGTGCGGCAGGAACACCATCACCAGTATTCTAAGTGAATTAATTAATTATCATCTATAGTGTTATCTTGGGTAGCATTATAGAATGTATTCTTGGTCCCATTGGACCATTTATTTTTGAATGATAACATAAGATGGATGACTTATATCCGAGTGAATTTGAAGTATTGATAGGGTCGTTGGTAGTTCTGTTCCGAGAAGAAAAAGATGTGGACGCGAAGATTCATGTGAACAGCGAGGACATTAAGGAGCGAGTCCAGAAGGAACTTATTGTATCCGCAGGGGCTGATGTGTCACAATGTGATGTGTCAGCAGCAACAGGACCAGAACATACTGAGTCTACATCTGCGGAGCCAGAAGAGACATACACGGAAATAGAATGTGACCAGACGGACATACTTCCCCTCGCCAAGAAACTTTTCAAGCAGGTCGCGCTACATACACATCCAGACAAAGTGAAAGATGAGAAGCTGAATAAATTATTTCTGGTTGGTCGCAAAGCCCAGGAACAGAATGACATAGTTACACTTCTCTTCATTTTATCCAGGTTTCAATCCAAGAATTTCCTGGACGACGCGGAGATAAGCGCCTTGAAAGCCATTCTAGATGAGCGACATGCTGGTCTGATAAAGAAGAAGGATAGTGTAACCTATAAGTGGAATACTTATAGCGAGGAAGTAAAACAGGTTCTTATTAAACATCTGGTCTAGGACTGGGGGTCTTTAGGTGGCTTGAAAGTGGGACACATTGCGATGTGATGTGCGATGTGCTCAAACATTTTTTAAAAGTTGGAAGTCTGAGAAAGTTTGGAGAAGTTTGAAATGTCTGGAACATTGATGTTGCGATGTGTCAATGTGTCAATGTGTCTCAAATGTCCAATCCTATAATATAACTAAAGAAATCACTATAGGATATATCAGACTACATCACCTACGCAGGTCTAAACCCACACCCCTATAACTCAATCAAAGAATGGAATTAGCATGGCTTATATGTGGCCCAGCCGGCTGTGGAAAAACATCATGGGTCTATAAACGCGCAAAAGAAACCGGCGCACGTCTCCTGCGTCATTGTGTCCGCACGGACCGTTCCCTACGTCAAGGTCGTCCACTACTCTTCTCACAACATCGATCTGCCGAACCGACCCTGATATGGCTAGAAGGCGCCGACACACTCACTATGGACGCCCAGGCGTTCCTACGTCGTATCCTGGAAACCGCCGGCAAAAACGTGGAGTTTGTCCTGGAAGTCCGCGACGAATCTACCATGAGCCCTCCACTTATTTCACGTTGCCGCCGTATTGTCCTGGACCCAGTCAGCCACCGTAAAAAGCACCATATGGAAACAATTGAGAAACGCGGCTACGCCGACCTTCGCAAAGCCTACACTACCAATCTACAAAAGGGCGCATGTTGGAGCCCTGGTGTCGGCAAACAAGTCCTATCCTCTATAATGTCAGCCAAAGGAGCCGGCTTGGATCCCGAACAGCTTCTCAATAATGTTCTCAAAACAACGCAATTAGAACTCCAGTTAGAAACCTATAAAAGGCTCGGTGAAGGGGTCAGTCCGTGGATACTCTTGGCCCATGTATGTCTACAGTCTAAGGCTGGCTGTTAGGACAGCAGGATGTCTTGTCGTGGGTCCGCGTTTACAGAGCCTCCTGTATAGTCCAGGGAAACCATAGATGGAAGACTTATATGATGGTGGCGCCGGCGTCTATAGCGAGGCAAAAGGCGAATATACAAGACAACTCATTCAATTCTTGACACCGGCCCTCAGCCGTTTTTTCATGAAGCTCTTCGCTGTTGCGCAACATGATGTCGCCGCACATGGAGGTCGTGGTCTCTTGGCAAAGTTCCAGGAACTTATGAGCGTTGTCCCAGAATGGAACATTGACAAGGTCCAGCGTGAGACGGCGACGGTTATTAGTGAAACCAAGTGCGACTATTTGGAAGAACTCCTGAGCGCGGTCTTTATTGCGCACACGAAAGTTCTTACCGCAATCCGACCAAACAGCTGGAAAAATAAGAAGGTCCAAATTGTTGTCCCAAAGATGGACCACTTTGTACATCGCGCAATGAGTGAATGTTGCCGACTCCTGTGGAAGACCACGTATCTCTTTCAACCGGACCTTCCAGCCGTGGAGAAGCAGAAGAACTATAGGGGTATTGAGTTCCAGATTGGCGACGGTATTTCCAATGCTATTCGCGCACTCTTGCCTGTGAAGAATATATTGAAGGACTGTTTAACAGGCACAGGAACGGATGATGCTGGAGCCGACGATGCTGAGGCCAGTGATAGTGATAGTGACGAAGAGGAAGAAGTAAAGAAGACTGAACCAGTACTACCTATAGTGAAAGAAGAAGCAGTAAAAGAGGAAGTGCAAGCACTAGCGCCAGCACCGGTCCAAGAAGAAACAAAGGAAGTATTGAAGCCACTGGATGAAATCAAGGTAGAAAAACTGGAAGAAGTCGCCGCCATTCATAGCGAAGATGGAACAGTAGATGTCCCTGGCGGTTCTACAGAAGATATGAGTGGCAATGAGCGTATATTTACACATAAGGCTGTCAAGGAAATAAGCGTGGAAAAGATGGAGTCAGAATCAGCTTCAGCGCCAGCGCAGGAGCCAGAATTAGCGCCAGCGCTGGAACAAACACAAGAACCAATCCAACCAATCAATCTACCCCAAGAAAACATTATAGTGGATACTAGTGATGTCAGTAGTCCATCGGTTAAGTTCAATGATTACGACCAGGTATATACTCCAGTAATTGGCGGAGGCGGTAGCACGACACTCGCTTATGCTCCTAAGGAGGTGCTAGGTCAGGAAGTAGAGGCCGATGATGGTGATTATGGAATAGATATTATTGGGGATGCGGTTAGTGTTTTATCTGACTTTGAAGAGCTTGACTTCTAGAGACTACGCTACGCTAACGCTAGCGCGTTTAAAAAAGACGATTTTTGTGCCGACGCAGGGCAGATATGGAATCTGCCATCCTTCCCTTAAATAGTGGTTCATTCTGGATAAGTGTAGTCCTCGTAGCACTCTTTATTGCCGGCGTCAGCGCCTTCTTCCAAATTCAATCCGAGGAATCAGGCGGCGAAATCAATAAAAAGACTCTCATGCGCGATGGCCTACTCGGCGCAATTGTAGGAACACTCGGCTGGGTCATGGTCCCCGAGTCCATGGAAAAAGTCAGCACAACCTTCGTCAATTCCGTGGATGGAGCCGAGGGTGTCGCCGAAGCCGTAAAACATGTGGACTTTGAAATACCAGACCTCATTGTTGGTAACCCAGACTTCTAATCCTATAGTGAACCAGCCTAAGACTGTTAATAAGTATATTATTAAAATCTACTTATTAATTAATGAGCACTTCAGGCGAATATACTAAGTTCAGGAGTAGCGTTGCCGTTTTCTGTGACATATGTAATCGCATTGGAGATTGCTGTAGTTGTAATGGTGGTGGAGGAGGAGGTGGCACTGGCTACACGGGTCCTACAGGTCCAGCCGGCATAGATGGCTCCGCGACAAATACTGGCGCAACAGGTCCAACCGGTGCACTCGGCACAGGTCCAACTGGTCAACGCGGTCCTACAGGCGCAGACTCAACTGTCACTGGTCCAACCGGTCCCCTCGGCACAGGCCCAACCGGCGAGCGCGGCCCTACAGGTGAACGTGGACAGACCGGTCCAGCAGCAATCGCCGGCCCTATGCCGACCGCAGCCTACTATCTCGGTACTGACCAGACAAAAACAAAGAATGCCGAATTTACTCTCATATGGGACACTATAGATGTGTCTAATACACAAGGCAACTTCGCCGCAACTTACAGCACATCATTTGGTTCGCTCAGAAATAACACGACCAGCCCTCTTACAATCCATATCAACTATGAAATTGATACAGACCAGGTCAACTCGTCTGAATGGATGACATACATAACAAGTAATCTCGTCTCGGACCACATCTGGATGTCAGACATTGATGCTGTCCAACAAACCAATTCCTATAATGCTGTTGTGGTATTGAAACCTAGCGAAGTCATTTATGTGAAGGCTGCGCTTGATACTAGCAGTAATCCTATAATTGTCGCTAGTACAACCCGTGTCCAATTTACCCAACTTGACTATATTGTAGGCCCTAAGGGGGACACGGGTCCAACGGGCTATACTGGTCCAATTGGAACCGGTCCCACAGGCTCACAAGGTGATACTGGTACGCAGGGCGATACTGGACCAACAGGCTATACTGGTGAGACAGGCTCTAAAGGCGACACTGGACCAACAGGCCTAGCCGGCGACCGTTATAATACACAAACACCTTCTATAGTGACTATTGACCCTAGTGGAACTTTTGTCAACATGACCGTTGGCCTCGGCCTCGCATACATTATAGGGAATTCTGTTATTGTGGTAAGTGCGGCGGATTCGGCCAACCGCTTTGAAGCGACAGTTGGGGGCTACAATCCTGCGACTGGTGCGTTGTATTTGGTGGGCATTACGAATGTCCAGGGAACATTTGGAACAAGTGTCCTCTATAATGTAAACTTGGACGGTATTGATGGACCGACTGGACCGCGAAGCGATACTGGTCCAACTGGTGAAACAGGTGCTAGAGGCGATACAGGTTATACTGGAGAGACTGGCTCTAAGGGCGATACTGGACCAACTGGAGAAACTGGTCCCAAGGGAGATACAGGTTATACTGGGGCAACAGGTTCTATAGGAAATACTGGTAGCACAGGACCAACTGGTGAACAAGGCCCTGCTCTGTTTACACTTCAAGTAAGTAGTGGTTCGCCAACAATAAATACGCCAAATAGTATTACATTTTCTGGTGCGAGTCAAACAATAACTACTGTTGAATCATATAATTCGTCATTTTCTGGTATTTATTTCCAGGCAAAAGTGGATGGTGCACCTTCATACACTAGTGGCACGGAATATGTAGGCCTGGGATTAACAAACTATTTTGGTATTATTGAAGGTGGAAATCAAATACGTCTTTGGGGGCCAGGAGGGAGTATTGTTACAGCAACATTCTATTCTGGTGATATTTTTTCAATTTATTTAACACCCCTCATGGCATATTATTATATAAATGGGACTTTTGTATCATCTACGTCTACATCTGGGGCTCCATCAAATACGGAATATTTACAAATAAACTCTACTGTTAATTATCCTACAAGTGATACAGTTCTATCTAATATCACATTCTATGTAACTGGAATTTCAGGTCCAACTGGAGCAACAGGTTCTATAGGAGATACTGGACCAACTGGAGAGACTGGCGCTAGAGGAGATACTGGTAGTACAGGTCCTACTGGTTCTAGAGGCGACACAGGCCCAACTGGAGCAACAGGTTCTATAGGAGATACTGGTAGTACAGGTCCAACAGGTTCTAGAGGCGATACAGGTTATACTGGAGAGACTGGTGCTAAAGGCGATACTGGAGCAACAGGTTCTATAGGAGATACTGGTAGTACAGGTCCAACAGGTTCTAGAGGCGATACAGGTTATACTGGAGAGACTGGTGCTAAAGGCGATACTGGGCCAACTGGAGCAACAGGTGCTAGAGGCGACACAGGCCCAACTGGAGCAACAGGTTCTATAGGAGATACAGGTAGTACAGGTCCTACTGGCGCTAGAGGCGATACTGGAGAGACTGGTGCTAGAGGCGATACAGGTCCAACTGGAGAAACTGGTGCTATAGGAGATACTGGCCCAACTGGAGAGACTGGTGCTAAAGGCGATACTGGGCCAACTGGAGCAACAGGTGCTAGAGGCGACACAGGTCCAACTGGAGAGACTGGTGCTAGAGGCGATACAGGTTATACTGGAGCAACAGGTGCTAGAGGCGACACAGGCCCAACTGGAGCAACAGGTTCTATAGGAGATACAGGTAGTACAGGTCCTACTGGCGCTAGAGGCGATACTGGAGAAACAGGTGCTAGAGGCGACACAGGCCCAACTGGAGAAACTGGTGCTATAGGAGATACTGGCCCAACTGGAGAGACTGGTGCTAGAGGCGATACAGGTCCAACTGGAGAAACAGGTGCTAGAGGCGACACTGGCCCAACTGGAGAAACTGGTGCTAGAGGCGATACAGGTTATACTGGAGCAACAGGTTCTATAGGAGATACTGGTAGTACAGGCCCTACAGGTTCTAGAGGCGATACTGGTCCAACAGGAGCAACAGGCTCTATAGGTGACACTGGGCCAACTGGGCCAACTGGCCAACAAGGCCCAACAGGTCCTGCCGCCCAAGCAACAAACATCGTTGCGTCCTATTATTCCAATACAACCCAGTCCATTTCAGGAACATCGCCAACCATATTCTATTATGAAAACACTGTCCTGGAACAAGGTGTCTATCTTGACGCCTCCAAAACAAAAATCACTGTGACAAAAGCCGGCATTTATGAAGTATATTATTCCGTGCAGGCACATTATGCAGGCGGCGGTACTGCAAATAATTTGTATACATGGTTAAAACTGAATGGAAATGACGTTCCAGATACAAATGGACGTATCACATCAGTTTCCAATACTCCTGATTCACTTCCTATAGTGCCTTTTATAGTGAATCTGAATGCAGGAGATTATGTTGAATTTGCCTCACAAGGAGATTCTACTGGATGGGAAGCATTCGCCATAACAGGAACACCAGGACCAGATGTACCATCCATTATAGTGGGTATTAAGGAAGTCGCAGCGGATATTGGTTCAACCGGTTATACTGGCTCAACGGGTCCAACAGGCTCGCAAGGTCCAACAGGGCAACAAGGCCAGCAAGGTCCAGCAGGTGTCGGCGGCGGTTCTACATTATTCTTTGACACTGCCGGCGGCACATATACTGGCACGCCAATCGCTGGTGAACTTCTCACAGTTCCAAATCAAGGAACCCAGACACTCGTCACATATACATTCCCCAATGGAACGGTTGACATTAGTATGGCATCATATATTACACCCGTCGGCACACAAGTCACACCTATAGTGGCAGGCACATGGACTTCCAATTTATACGCTCAACAAACTGGGGGTTCAGGTACTATAAAGTATTACTTCAATGTATATTCTGTGGATGCAGACGGTGTTTCCAATAAGACGCTGATTGCTGGTGGCAGTGAGGCGAGTGCAATATTTATTACACCAATCCAGGCCGCATATGAATATGATGTATTTATGCCAACTACCTCCCTCGCAGCAGGAAAGAGACTTATTGTTGATTTACATGTTGTTTCTATAGGGAATAATAACGCTGTGAAGCTGGAATTCCGTGATAGCACACTTTCGCATATACATACTACGATTTTGGCGAATATTGCGACCGGATTCACTGGTCCAGCCGGTGCAACTGGTTATACAGGTCCAGCCGGCTATGGCGACACTGGACCAACTGGACCGCGAAGCGATACAGGTCCAACTGGTCATACAGGCGAACAAGGACCAACTGGCCCTCAAGGAGAACCAGGATTAGCATCAGGAGCAGTATATTATTTTAATGCAGACGTGTCTGCTTCAGACATCCCCACCTATAATGATATGAATCGTGTAATTAATATTGGACCAGTTAAGACTTTTACTCAGGCTCTTACAAATGGGCCAGCAGTACAAGTTGGTAGTACATTTGTTACACCAATTGGGGACCCTAGCTTATCATCCATTCCTGGTGGAAATTGGAATTTTCAAATATATATTGCGATGAGTGCACTAGGTGGAACCCCAGAAATATATGCGAATATATATAAGCGAACAATTGGAGGAACTGAAACATTAATTGCTTCAAATAGCTCACTCCCACATGCTGTCAGTGTAGTAACAGCAGGAACAGCAGAATTAAATTTATACAGTGTACCTGTTCCACAAACAACAGTGAGCCAAACAGACAGAATTGTCATTCGTTTCTTTGCCCGTATGAACTCTGGCGGCACAAAAGATATGACGCTTTATTTTGAGAATACGAGTGTAGGCCAAGTTGTTACAACTTTATCGTCAGGTATAGTTGGACCAACTGGTGCAACTGGACCGCGAAGCGATACAGGACCAACCGGTCAACAAGGTCCAACAGGAACCCAAGGTCTAGCAGGAACATCAGGTGGTCTCGTATACTATTTTGACCTGTCCCAAAATAGCACGAGCCCAGACTTATCAGGTGCACTCCTCAACACACCAATTCTTACAACCCAAACATCAACCACAAATACAATCAGTGGTCTGAACCAACTCGTTGCCCGTTTTACTACCCCAACAGCCACTATAGTGGACCCTCTCATTCCAGGAGGTGTATGGAACATTAATATGTACGCAGCGGCAGGCTCCCAAAATGCCGGCATCTCCATGTATTTCAAAATATGGGTGACCGACGCTTCAGGTGCCAATGAGACCCTTCTCGTGGACGGTTCTCAAAACACAATCACAGTAAATAATAATATTGTCCAGGATTATCCAAGTGCTCTGTATATCTCCCCAACAACCATACCATATAGTGCTTCTCGTATTCGTATTGAGGTATATGCCTCCAAATTCAGCGGTAGTTCGGCATTAACACTCTATACCCGTGACGGCACACAGTCCAATGTGAAGACATCCTTTAGTGTTCCTGGGTCCACGGGTCCAACTGGTTGGACTGGTCCCAAAGGAGACACAGGATTTACTGGACCAACAGGACCAACAGGTGCTAAAGGAGATACTGGCAGTACAGGTCCAACTGGGTCCAAAGGAGATACTGGTAGTACAGGTCCAACAGGCTTACAAGGCAGTACTGGAGCAACAGGCCCTACAGGCTTGCAAGGTGATACAGGGTCCACGGGTCCAACTGGTTTACAAGGAGACCAAGGCCCTCCAGGAACAGGATTTGATACAATCACCAATCCCTATAATGGAGGTCTGCTAATCTCTGATGGTACATCCAATGCAGCATTCGCAGATAATAATCTATCTTTTGACACTGGGGATTCAAGATTAACATCCTATAATGCAACTATCCCAGGAAATCTCCAAATTGATACTACATTAAATCTCGGTCAACAAGTCTTTTATCCACATGGATCAGACGGTTTCAGTGTAAATGAAAATTTCAACGCAGGGACAGCAACTCAAACAGCATATCACTATACATCTGGTGCAGGTCGTGACTCTATCGTGTTTGACATTGCGGTCACAGGACAATATACAACAATGTTTGGAACATATGGTAATGCAGGTGCAAATGAATTCGTCATCGGTTCTGAAACGGAAAATACAAACTTCTCATTCAAATCCAATCTTGGAATGCCCGCTGATTTATCAAACGAAATCCGTCATAGTACCATAACACTTATGACAATTCAGAATGACGGCCAATTAATAGCACCACTCCTCCAAAATACCCCTTATAATGAACGCGTCCTCACATATGATGCATCTGGTCGCATTACCTATAGTGATTTATCTGGAGGAATGACTGGTGCAACTGGTGCCCAAGGACCAACCGGCCCAGCATCTATTCCAGCCCCACTCCCAAGTGTTTCCTATGTCATGTCAGCAAACCAGACGGTCCCAACAAACACGGATGTTCTCATCCAATGTGATACACTAGATACAGCACAATCAATCGGCACTATAACAGGTGTATATAATACTGGCACATATCGTTTTACAAATACCTCTTCTACCCGTAATATTTATTTTGTAAACGCGTCCGTATATACTGGAAGTGTATATGTCACAGGAATTTTTAAAATTGTCAAAAATGGCACAGATACATTCTCTGTAACAGCAATTGATTCCACCGCAGCAACAACTACAAGTAGCACGGTTGTTCTTTCACCTAGCGAATATGTGGAAGTATACTACGGCCAAGAAACTGGTAGTGATGTCACACTTCTTTCTGTTGCAGGGCTGACCCGTGTCACCATTACACAAATGGACAATGTCATGGGTCAAACGGGTCCAACCGGTCCATCCTCCGTGCAAATCAGCCCAGGCACAGGCTCCATTCTCCTGACCGACGGCTCCAACAATGTCTACACCAATCCTATAGTGCGCGTCGCAGACAATTCCACATTGGAAATCTCTGGAAATGTTCTACCATCCCTACATAACACATACTCTCTCGGTGCAACAGGTCAAGCCTGGAAAGATGTGGTCGTCGGTCCTGGTTCGGTCTACATTGGTGATGTAGTCCTCTCGGCCACTGGTCCTACAGGTCCAGCCGGTCTCACTGGTCCAAATTTACACATTACAGGAAATCTCTTACCAACACAGTCAAATACATATTCACTCGGTGGAACTGGAATGTCTTGGAAAGAAATATTTGTTGGTCCAGGGTCAATTAACATTGCTGGTCCAATTGGTTCCGCTAATCCTGCCACTATAGGGTCTGATTTACAAGGTATTGTCTATACAGAAGGTGGTTTTGCTACCCCTTTCATTAATATTGGTCCAGCGATTGAAACCACCCAGGCGGTAGGTGGCTGGAAAATCTTCGGCACTGGTCCTACTGGCCCAGGGTTCCAAGCACCGACTGACTTACTAGCCCAGATTAATACACCGAGCGGACCAACTGGACCGGTCTACTCACTCCTTGGTCGCACTGGTTGGACTGGCCCAAAGGGAGATACTGGCTTTACTGGTCATACTGGTGCTAAGGGAGATACAGGGTTTACTGGTCCAACTGGACCTACTGGTCCCCAAGGCCAAGCAGGCTCAAACGGCACATCTGGTCTGACGCTCTTCTTTGACAGTTCTGGTTCCACAGCTCCAGACTTATCTGGTGCTCTTCTTACTACACCAAATCTCGGCGCTCAAACAACAGTAACAAAAACCTATACTGGAAACGCGGACCGTGGTGTGTATCTACTCGCCAGTTTCATTACCCCACCAAATGCCCTCACCAATCCAGTGATTACATCAGGTGTATGGGATACAAACATGTATATGTCCTTGTCTCAAACAGGTAGTGAAAATCTTGTATATATTAAGATATACTATGTGGATAGCAATGGAACTTCCAATAAAACATTAATCAAAGATGGTAGTAGTGATACGACAGCATTTAAGGCAACTTCAGTAAATGGAATTGTTTTGGTGGAAAATTCACTCTATTTTGCCTCGCAAACACTCCCTGACATTACCAAGCGTATCATTATAGAGGTCTATGTTCAACAACCGACAGGGAATACGACCGATCATAATATCACCGCCTATTTCCGTAATGGGGAGCAAAGTCATATTCATACAGGGCTCGTCGCGATTGCTGTGGGCGCGACTGGTCCAACAGGTCCGCGTAGCGATACTGGTCCAACTGGTCCAACTGGTCTACAAGGTCCAACCGGTCCAATGGCACCAGTTCAATCACTCAACTATAATGTAACACAGGGGGCACAAGTATCATTACCTGCATCCTCATCTCCCCAAACGGTCATGACATCCAACTCAATTACAACAACAGGCGGGCCAGTTCAAATCATCGTCAATGGTGATGCAAATCCATCAGTCAATGGTGGGTGGGGTGTATTACAACTCTACCGTGGCTCAAATACATCAGGCACAGCACTCGGTGCAAGAGTCAATTACGAATCATCTAACGCAAATGAAAATGTCCCCTATAGTTTAACATTCATTGATAATGTTGGCGCAGGCACATATACATATACACTTGGTGCAAATCAAATTGCTGGAGGCAGCACGCAATTCGGCGAATCAACTGGTCCTCTTATGACACTCGTTGAACTCGCCAGTGCTATTGGTCCTACTGGACCTTTCCCAACCACCACCGCCTCAGCACTCTCTATAACAAATACCACAGCATCTACTAGCACGGATACTGGAGCTCTCACTATAGGTGGTGGTCTCGGTGTAGCTGGTGCAATTAATGGAGGCGCAACAGGTACATTTAGTAATCTGCGAGTTTCAGGTGGGGCATCTTTCGGCGGAACTTTCAATATAACTGCTAGTGGCGGCGACGAAGGCGGTGAACTTCAACTCGCAAAGCCACAGACAAATACAATACTCGCGGGTTCGGTTAGTATTGATGTTTATCAAAATCGTTTGCGTATTTTTGAGTCAGGTGGTTCATTCCGTGGCGCTTATTTAGATATTAGCAATCTACCTACTGGCGTCGGCCTCAACCTCAACTTTGCTGGCCTACAACCCTGGGTCAGCGCCGGCACTATTCAGTCAGTCGGCTGGAGCGCAACTACGACCGCACCTACATTCGGCTCACTCGTTGCTGCTCGTAATAATGTGAGTTATAGACAGCTCGGTCAAAAGGAATGGGAAGTCTCCCTCGTATTTCAATATACCAGTGGTGGCACTGCAGGCACAGGTGATTATATCTTTACACTTCCAAACAGTCTCCAGTTTGATACAACAGTCCCAATACAAACAACATATACATCAAATGCTGGCGCAAATACATGGGTTCTTGCCGGCTATATAATTCCAAGAGCATCAGGTATAATTAATAATGGCACGGTTGGAGGCCAAGTATATCCCATCGTATATAGTGCAACACAATATCGTATTTTAACAACATCATATGGTACTGCAGTCCAATGTTGGGCTAGTGGCTTCTATGGCTTTGGAGGAGTAATAGAAATGACATTCAAATTCACATCCACATAGGCGCGAAACCGAACATATTATAATATTCAATAATATAATATGATACACAACTAAATAAACAATCCTATAATGTAATCACTGGTCCTTGTCCAGTCCCCTGACTTAGAAACTTCTTGAACCACGGTCGGCCAAACTGTTCCGCCGGCACGGCATGTGCCGCATGTTCCGCCAATCCCCTATAGAGGTCAAATCCTTCCCAGCGTTCATAACCGTCCTCGGTCTCATACATACAGCGCTTATCCTTAGATGTCAGCCATGTCCAGAGCATGTTAAAAAGGACCGACTCCGTTTCACGAACAGTCCAATCCCCCTCTTTCGTAAGCGTGGCACCCTTTGGCAATTGTCGTGGATTGACGTAGAATAAGGAGCGCAATACACTGGAGGCGACAAGGGCAAGGTCAAAGCTCTTGTTTGGATTACGCAGCGGCTCCTCATCGCACATCATAGGACCGAAATTATATTGGCCGGCGGCGTCGTTATTATCATAGAAGTCGCTGCTTATCATGTGATGTTTGTGGTCCACCATGTATATTGCCCGTCCGTAGTCAATCAGACAGAAGACCTTGCCATATGTGGGGACCTTGTATGTCGCACCACCACACTTGTAGAAAAGATAAGGCTGGTCCGTGGACTTCCAGAGTATGTTGTTTGTATGGAGGTCGTTATGGGTTAAATGTAAGTATTCCTGGGCGGCGGTTAGGGCAACACAAATCTGGAAGAACCAGGCGGACCACTTATACTCATCTATAGTGTTCGTGACA
>Ga0247723_1000057_pt1 | contig 63957 bp, 77 predicted proteins | sample MSEWelMarce5H_FC_FD_189079 | JGI IMG/M metagenome (GOLD analysis project Ga0247723, IMG submission 189079) | Subsurface sediment microbial communities from gas well in West Virginia, United States - MSEEL Well Study Marcellus 5H_FC | ecosystem: Environmental > Terrestrial > Deep subsurface >...
GTCAACATATGTATAACTGTAATAACTTTAAACAATTTACACATATGGCAATTTTATCTTATGGTCAAGTTGGTTGGCGCTCAGCAGTAGCTGCACCCGTATCCGGGATAGACGCAGATGCTCAAGCATTCATCACCGCGGCTTCAATCACTGACAACACACAAAAATCCGCAATTAACACGTTGGTGACGCAACTGAAAACGTATGGAATTTGGACCAAACTTAAAGCGGTTTATCCGTTTGTAGGTGGTACTGCTAGTTCACATAAGTGGAACTTAAAAGACCCACGTGATTTAGATGCGGCTTTCCGATTGAGGTTTGATGGTGGAGGTACTCATAGTTCAACTGGTTATCTACCTAATGGAATAAATAGTTCTGCCCTTACTTTTCTATCACCATCGGCTAATCAAACATTAACATCTGCACATTTTTCTTTATATTCAAGAACATCTGGTAAATCATTATCTACATCCTATTACGCAGCTTCAGGATGTTATAACTCAGCGTCAAATGCTTCTTATATTATCACGAATAGATATATAGATAACACAATTGGAGGTCCGATGTGGTCTGAGTCAGGAGGGGGTGTAGTTGCAACTGTGGCTTCAACACCTGATGGGCGTGGTTTCTGGATGACTTCAAGAACTGCTAATAATGCTTTGAACTTCTATAAGAATGGAACTTCCATTATTTCCAACACTACAACTCAATCATCTACATCACTTCCAACTTATGCGTATCGTTTAGGTTCTATCAATGGTACACCTACTGGTGAACACGATAATAAAGAACTGGCATTCGCCTCATTAGGTGAAGGTTTATCTTCAACAGAATCAGCAAACTTCTACACAGCAGTACAAACATTCCAATCCACTTTAGGAAGAGCAGTTTAACCCATTAAACATATTTAAGCAATGAAAGTAAGACAATTAACACAAGAACAAAAAGACGCGCTAGTTGGACAAACATACGACGGTGTGCAATTCTTTAATCCTACATTAGATGCAAACGGTGTATGGTTCATCTCAAATGAAGAGGTAAACAACTGCACACATGCAAACGGTGCATTCGAGTGGATTCACGAGTTACCAGAGATCGACCACAATCCAGTGGTAAGCGAATTACCATTTTAATTTAAAGTTATCTACACAACACAATTATAGCCACCCTCACAGGTGGCTATTTTTTTCTGCCATCCACTCATATTTATACACGATATGGCAAAAACAAGAAAACCCAGACCCAAACCGCAGAAGCAGATTGCAAATGAGCTAATCGAACCATATGTTAACCCAGAGAACGGGCAAACATTAGGTAACCCAAACGAGCCAACCTCATTTGAACCAATCACACCCGATGAACAATCCGGAACGGGATTTAACCGCTCAGAAAAACTTTCATCTCGCGGCGATACACACAAACCGTTTACTGTTGGTATACAGGACATGGACGAGTCCATCATGTACTACTTCAACGAAATCATCAAACCCACAGTACAGCAAAACGGACAACGCATAGCGGTACCAATCATGTACGGTGCACCAGAACGCTGGAAATCGGCACAAAAGGACGGGTACTACAAAGACAAAAATGGCCGCATCATGGCGCCCATCATCATGTTCAAGCGCGACAACATTGAAAAAAACCGTAGCTTGCCATACAAAATTGACGCCAATCAACCCCATTTGTATGTAACTTGGGCAACCGGATACAACGCAAAAAACACATATTCAAACTTTGACGTACTGAACAACCGTGTTCCCGTTAAAACATATCAACTTATTGTTGTACCCGACTATGTTTACTTAACATATAGCTGTACAATACAGACATACTACGTTGACCAATTGAATAAAATAATCGAGGCCATCAACTACGCATCCGATTCATATTGGGGTGATCCAGAGCGCTTCAAATTCAAATCATCCATTGACTCATTCAGCACCACCACTGAATTAAACGATGGGCAAGATCGTATAGTGAAAGGCACATTCACACTTAAATTGTCGGGCTATATAGTTCCAGACAACATACAGAAAGAAATCGCCTCTATACGCAAAGTAAACAGCAAAGCGCAATTTGTGGTCACAACTGAAACATTCATTTCAAATAAACCGAATAGTTAGTATATATTAACATATTTATAATCAAAAATATCAGATGGCAAAAACACTATCGAACAATGGCATAGTTCTTAACCAAATCATATACCCTCAACAAGTATCCCAATCCATAGACGCATTAACTGGTGCAGACAACTACGATATAACCATATCGGGTTCATTTACCGTAACCGGTTCCACATCAATCGATGGTAATGTAACTGTGGATGGCGCTATTACCATGGAAGGTAATGTAGTTGCACCTAATTTAACCGATACAGCACAGTCCAATGTAGTAACATATAACTCAATCAATGGGCAATTCTACTACACATCATCAAATGCTATATCCCCAGCTACCGCATCAAACTCTGTAAGCGCATCATATGCTGCTACCGCTTCGTATGTACAAAATGCACAAACAGCCTCGTATGTTGCTACCGCATCATGGGCATTTAACGCAGTGACTGCCTCGTATGTACAAAATGCACAAACAGCCTCGTATGTACTGAACGCTGTATCTGCTTCGTATGCAACTACAGCAAGCTATGTTGCAAATGCACAAACCGCTAGTTATGTTACACTAGCGCAAACCGCATCATACGTTAACCAAGCTGTATCTGCTTCATATGCAACAACCGCTTCGTACGCTGTGAGTTCATCTGCCGCTGACAGCGCTATATCTGCGAGTTACTCAACGACAGCATCGTTTGCACAGAACGCCACATCCGCTTCATACGCTGCAAGCGCTTCACACGCTGATTCAAGCAACACTGCCTCGTATGCATTAACCGCATCGTATTTAGAGGGATATATTTCACCATTTCCATACACTGGTTCGGCACAAATTACTGGCTCGTTGGGTGTAACTGGTAGCGCTACTGTAAACGGTGATTTAGTTGTAAACGGTACCGCATCATTCAATGTATTCCATACAATATACAATTCGTCATCAATCATTTACGCATCCGGTTCAACCAAATTCGGAGACACATCAGACGATACGCACCAATTCACAGGTAGCTTGTACGTTAGTGGAAGTGTGACCGCAGATACATTTACCGGAACCGCATCATATGCTACCCAGGCCGCTACCGCATCATTCGTTACGTTAGCTCAAACGGCTTCATTCGTTACATTAGCGCAAACCGCGTCATACGTTAACCAAGCGGTATCCGCTTCATATGCTGCTACTGCATCGTTCGTTGCGAATGCACAAACCGCATCATACGTTACACTAGCACAAACTGCCTCGTATGTTGCTACAGCGTCATATTCAAACAATTCACTATCGTCATCATACGCATTAACCGCATCTCATGTAACGGGAATTGTTGCCGCGTTCCCATACACAGGTTCGGCACAAATCACAGGTTCATTGGGTGTAACCGGTAGCGTAGACATATACAAATCTGGCTCAACTGTGTTGTCAGTCAATGGTTCAACTGGAGCATTAATTACTGTAACCGATTCAATTTCCGGCCCGCTATTAACAGTGGCAACTGGATCCACAAATATATTGGTGGTAGATTCATCGCTAGTTACCACAATCACAGGTAGCTTGAATGTACAAAACGGAGTTACCGCATCGCTATTTGGTACTGCATCGTGGGCACAAAACACCACAACGGCATCATTCGTTACACTGGCACAAACCGCATCGTATGTACTTAATGCTGTATCCGCATCGTTTGCCTCAACTGCATCGTATGTTAATCAGTTAAACCAAACCGTAAACATATCTGGTTCATTGAACGCAACAGGTAGTGTAAACATATACAAATCTGGTTCATCCCCACTTGTAGTTAGTGGATCGCAAGGTCCGTTATTTGAAATTACCGATTCTGTATCCGGTTCATTGTGGACGATATATACTGGATCGTTACCTATATTTGATGTATCATCAGATCGCACCATGACTTTAAGCGGTTCTGCAACAATCACTGGCAGCTTAACCGTACAAAACGGAATTACCGGCTCATTATTCGGTACTGCATCATGGGCACAAAACGCTACAACTGCATCATTCGTTACACTGGCACAAACCGCGTCATATGTGCTTAATGCTGTATCCGCATCATTTGCCTCTACCGCATCATTCGTTAACCAACTTAACCAAACCGTAAGAATATCCGGCTCGTTATTTGCAACCGGTAGCGTAGACATATACAAATCGGGTTCAACCGTATTTGCCGTTAGTGGATCAAACGGACCGTTATTTGATGTAACAGATGTTGTATCTGGTTCGCTGTTTACAGTATGGACTGGATCTACACCAATACTACAAGTTAATTCGGGATTGACCACAACAATCACCGGTAGCTTAGATGTACAAAATGGAATTACTGGATCGCTATTTGGTACTGCATCGTGGGCACAAAACGCTGTAACCGCATCATATGCATTATCTGCACTATCATCATCATATGCTGGTACTGCATCGTTATCCGATAGAACGCTCCAAACAGATATACTCGCAATAAACCAAACCGGTTTCACCATTGAAAAAGGGATGGTTGTACGCATCACGGGTTCAAACACCTCCAGCGATATACCACGTATCACCACTGCATCTTACGAAACAGATGGTGTATCAGCAAATACATTAGGTATTGCCACTCAACAAATCACAAACGGCTCGCAAGGGTTCGTTATCACCGAGGGTGTATTACTTGGAATTGACACAACCAACTACATTTCAGGTCAGTTGTTGTATTTAGGTGCAAGCGGTGCCATTACCGGTTCTGCTCCACAAGCACCATTGCATACAGTACGATTGGGTCAAGTTGTCCGTCAACAATCAAACAATGGATCCATTCACGTTCGTGTTGACAATGGATACGAGTTGGGTGAATTGCACGATACACACGATACTACCACAACTGCATCATACGGTGACTTGTTAGTTAAATCGGGTAGTTTGTGGACCAATTCAAAACAATTAACTGGCTCGTATGGGTTAACCGGTTCATTAACCGCTACATCATTCACTGGATCTTTAGAGGGTACCGCATCGTATGCAACACAAGCATTGTCAGCATCTTTTGCTTCCACTGCATCATTCGTTAACTCGTTAGTTCAGAAAGTAAACTTAACCGGTTCACTCCACATCACCTCATCACTAGCACAAACATCGTCATCCATTCAAATCACGTTGCCATCTGGCTCATCCAGACAAGACTACAGTGTGCCTGTAACCAAATACAAACAATTCAGTTACTTAACCACAACACGACCAGTATACCAAGATGACTACATTAACTTAGGGTACGATTCATCTGGAAACGATTTTGAAATGGACATCAACACAGACCCAGCATCTGGTAGAGTTCAGGTACACGCATTCTGCACCACAGCAACATCAGTAACCGCTACATCGGATTTAATAGTGGCTAGTGTAACCACTGACATTTACCCGAATGGTATAAACACAGATAGCCGATTGGAAATAACAGTGCATGCTGGTTTGGATCCGAATTACCCATTCTACAAAATCACCGCATATAGAAGCAATACCACGTATGGTGGAAACATTAGCGTATTGGTAGAGCGATTCTTCCCGAACAATTAAATAAACTAACCGTATGTTATATATAGCAAACATTCAAAAAACAACCATCAACGCATCCACTCCGAACCAGCGCATATCAAATGCTGAAGTTCATATAGTGGATGCTATTGATCAAACCGAAGCAGAATCAAAATTAACCCAACACTATGTGGATTTAAGCACGGTGGATACATCGTACGAAATATCGATATTAAGTTGCAACCAATTAATCAGTTAGTAATACAATAAATTTATGGCAAAAAGATTAGACAAATCAGACATAGCATCGCTCAACACTATCCGCCCATACCATGTATCCCAATCAGTGGATGCATTTACAGGAGAGGTAGCATATGATATCAATGTATCTGGTTCATTCCAGGTTACGGGATCCACAGTATTGTCGGGCAGCACTTATGTTCGTACATTAACCCAAACCAACCAACCCAATGTTGTAACCATCAACACAGCAACTGGGCAATTATTCTACACAGCATCAACTGCATTTGGTGCACCATTAGATACTGGTTCATTTTTTAAACAAAATGGAAACTCATTCGGTGCCACAGCGGTATTAGGTACAAACGACAACTATGCGTTGCGTTTTGAAACAAACTCAACTACCAAAATGCACATTGGTACTGACGGAAACGTTGGTGTAAACACATTAAATCCTACATCTCATTTACACGTGAGCGGTACATTAGCAAACGGTAGAACAGTATCAGCCGTTGGCTTATTTTCACACGCGGAAGGTAGGGAAACACTTGCATATGGTGCCCATTCACATGCCGAAGGTTACCTAACCACATCATCCGGTGATTATTCACACGCAGAAGGTAGAGAAACATTTGCATCTGGTGCCTATTCACATGCCGAAGGCATCCAAACCCTATCCAGCGGTGCATATTCACACACCGAAGGTTACCTAACCACAGCATTCGGTGATTATTCACACGCGGAAGGCAGGGAAACACTTACACTTGGTGCCGGTTCCCACACTGAAGGTTACCTAACCACAGCATCCGACTTTTATTCACACGCGGAAGGCAGTAAAACACTTGCATTTGGTATAGGTTCACATGCAGAAGGATCTGGAAGTGCAGCCATGGGTAACTTTTCACACGCAGAAGGTAAAGGAACATACGCAGAAGGTGTAGTATCACATGCAGAAGGATCAGGAAGTATATCATCCGGTGCCGGTTCCCATTCAGAAGGTTTTTTCACCAGAGCATCCGGTGATTATTCACATGCAGAGGGAGTGGAAACCCTATCATCTGGTACAGGTTCCCACTCAGACGGTTATCTAACCACAGCATCCGGTGATTATTCACACGCGGAAGGTAGAGAAACATTTGCATTCGGTGATTATTCACACGCTGAAGGTTCATCAAGTATAGCGTGGGGATTTGCAGCAAATGCTACTGGAAGAGAAACACTTGCATATGGTTTGGGTTCCCACACTGAAGGTTACTTAACCACAGCATCCGGTGACTACTCACACACCGAAGGTAAAGAAACATTTGCCTTGGGTACAAATTCACACGCAGAAGGATCTGGAAGTAGAGCCATAGGTGATTATTCACATGCTGAAGGTTACCTCACTTCAGCTAGTGGGGTATCTTCACACGCGGAAGGCAGGGAAACATTTGCACTTGGCGTAGGCTCACATGCAGAAGGATATTTAACCACAGCATCCGGTATTTATTCACACGCGGAAGGCAGGGAAACATTTGCATCTGGTGCATATTCACATGCCGAAGGTATAGAAAGTATAGCATACGGTTATGTATCAAAATCAACAGGTCGAGAGTCCCAAGCCCTCGGAGATTATTCATACGCTGGTGGTCGTTCCACGGTTGCATCTGGTTCATCGCAATATGTTGTAGGAAAATACAATACCCACAATGACGATACATCATTGTTTATTGTTGGGAATGGTACTTCATTAGCAACAAAAGACGCATTCAAAGTAACCCACAGTAGCTCAATTGTTGTACCACCTCGAACATCAGCTCCATCATGGGTAGGCACAGATGGTGAAATGGTACCAGCAGTTGTAAGTGGCGCCTATTACATATACGTCTATTTCAGTGCAATCCCAGGTTGGAGAAGAACTGCACTTACATAATCCAGATATATATTTATAGACAAAAATAAAAGTCATGTCAATCATCACAGAAAAAAAATCCATCACCCCAGATGAACTAACCACACTACGTGGCATACAAGAAGAAACTCAAACCCTAGTGTTTACACTAGGGGAAATTGAGATCATGCGCCTCCAATTGAACGAACGTCACGATGAAGCAAAAAAGCAATTGCTTGACCTTACAAACCGTGAAAACACATTCAACGAGTTAGTATCCCAAAAATACGGCGACATTGACCTAGATCCATCAACTGGTGAATTTACCACATCCAACTAATGGTTTGTGATTTACGCATATTTATAATTAAATAAAACCATATATTAAACCATGTCTGAAACTTTAATATCCCCGGGTGTACAAATAAACGAAAATGACCAGTCATTCATCACTCAGCAAGTACTGCAAGCTGGTGCAGCAATAATTGGCCCTACCGTTAAAGGACCCGTAAACATACCTACTGTAGTTACCACATATTCAGATTACAAAAATATTTTTGGTGAAACATTCACCAGTGGTTCCCAAACATACGAATATTTTACGTCCATATCAGCTCAAAACTATTTCGCTGCCGAGGGAGGTGGTTCATTGTTAGTTACTCGCGTTGTAAGCGGCTCATTCACACCCGCTACCGCATCCATAAACATGTCTGGTTCATCATCACCAGCGTTCATCATTGAAACATTATCTGAGGGTGTAATCATGAACAATGATTACCCGCAAAATTTAAATGGTACATTACCTAGTGGATCGCTAGACAATATTCGATGGGGAATTGAAGCAGCAAATACTGCATCAGGTACATTTACATTACTTATCAGAAAAGGAAACGACAATACCAATGAAAAATCTGTACTTGAAACATTCAACAATTTATCGCTGGATCCATACTCAAACAACTACATTGAGAAACGCATTGGTAACTCAACACAAAACATTGCAAGCGATAGTGGTGATTTCTATTTGTCATCAACTGGAAGTTTCGCAAATATATCCAGGTACATTCGAATCAGAGAAGTACTTGCCACTACACCAAACTATTTAGACAATTCAAGCCTACCTAAAGCAATATACACGGGAAGTTTACCATTTCCATCCAGTGGCTCATTTGGTGGTGCTCAAGGAAGTAACATCCCATCAACACCAGGTGAATATTACGGAAATATAACCGGCAACTTACCACAAGGTATACCAACATCATCATACAATGATGTAATACAATTGTTAGCAAATAAAGAGGCATATTTATTCAAATACATTACCGCACCTGGATTAATATATTCAAACCACTTTCAGACAGTTACATCGTTAATCAACATGGTGCAAGAGCGAAACGACACAATGGCGATAATCGATTCATCACCATATGGTATGGCATCTAATGTAGGTGGAGTTGTATCAAACGTTCAATCACTCGATACATCATTTGCAGCTACTTATTGGCCATGGGTTCAATTAAACAATTCACAGAACACTCAAGTGTGGGTACCTGCATCCACAATCATTCCAAACGTATATGCATTCAATGATCGTGTATCTAAACCATGGTTCGCACCAGCGGGTATAAACCGTGGAAGACTTACACAGGTATCTCAACTTGAGAGAGTTGTTACCCAATCAGTGCGCGATGATTTATACAAAGCAAACATCAACCCAGTTACATTATTCCCTGGATCTGGCGTAACCGTTTACGGTCAGAAAACGTTATCGAAAAAACCAAGCGCATTAGACAGAGTAAACGTAAGACGTTTGTTAATCGAATTGAAAAGCTTCATTGGCCAATTCGCAAACACATTAGTGTTCGAGCAAAACAACCAAGTCACACGTGACCGATTCTTGACCCAAGTTAACTCATACCTAAACCAGGTACAGTTGCAACAAGGTTTAGACGATTTTAATGTAGTGATGGACGAAACAAACAACACACCTGATGTAATTGACAACAATCAATTAGTTGGACAGGTATACATTAAACCAACACGCTCTGCAGAGTTCATTTTACTTGAATTCAACATATTACCAAGCAGTGCCACACTAGATGGGCAATAATTTGACTTTACATAGACATATTAATATTTATAACTAAAAATAAACATGGGCAATTTCACAACTTCACCAGGAGTAACATTAAACGAGGTAGACAGAACATACCTTTCCGGCCAGCCAATCCAAGTTGGTGCAGCTATAATAGGACCTACAGTTAAGGGTCCAGTCGAAATTCCAACTGTGGTTACATCATATTCAGAATACAAAAATATATTCGGAGATGTTTTGACAAGTGGAAGCGATGTATATTCATACTTCACATCAATAGCAGCATATAATTATTTCAATTATGGCGGTGAATCATTATTAGTAGCTAGAGTAGCACATGGTTCATTCACATCAGCAACTTCATCTATAATTGAAAACGACTCATTAGACGATGTATTTCAGCTTGAAACATTATCGCAAGGTGTAATCATGAATAATAATGTTACAGGTTCTGGAGGTGCATTAACTAACGGAACAGTAGACAACATCCGATGTGAAATTACTAAAACAAATGATGCAGCTGGTACATTTAACTTAGTAGTGCGTCAAGGTAATGATTTGACAAGTAAAAAAATAATACTTGAAACATTCAACAACTTAAGTTTAGATCCGAAAGCACCAACATATGTTGCTAGAGTAATCGGTGACCAAACATATAGCTACAATTCATCAACTAACCAAATGGAAATTGAAGGTTCGTTCCCGAACCGTTCAAAATACATTCGTGTAGCTCAAGTAAACGTAACTACACCAGATTATTTAGACGCAAACGGTCAGCCAAAAGCCATTTACGCAGATACAATACCTGTAGTTCAACAAATCGTTTTCGGTGGTGCAGCAGGAACAATAATGGGTGGTGCAAATTTCTACCACAACATCAACTCAACAAATACACAAGGTTTAGTTGCATCTAACTACGACAATATGATTAATTTGTTGTCAAACAAAGACGAATACCGTTTTAACTTACTTGTTGCCCCTGGATTAACTAGCGATTTATACACTACTGAAATCAATACAATCATCAGCAATACACAAGAGAGAGGCGACAGTTTATTTATTGTAGACTTAGCCGCCTATGATGCAACAGGATTTGACGCGGTTGATCAAGCACAATCAATTGACAATTCATACGCTGCAGCATATTGGCCATGGTTAAACATTGTGGATCCAGCTACAGGAAAATATGTTTGGGTTCCAGCATCAACATTGATACCAGGTGTATACGCATATAACGATAAAGTATCCGCTCCATGGTTTGCTCCAGCAGGTATAAACAGAGGTGGTTTATCAACTGTACTACGTGCTCAATATAAATTGACACAAAATCAAAAAGACGAGCTATACATAAACAACATCAACCCAATCAACACATTCCCAAAACAAGGTGTAGTTGTATTCGGTCAGAAAACATTGCAAAAAGGTAATTCTGCACTGGATAGAGTAAACGTAAGACGTTTATTGATTGAGTTGAAAGGATATATTGGTCAATTAGCAGACAACATTGTATTTGAACAAAACACAGCACAAACTCGTTTTTCATTTACAAACAAAGTAGAGCCATATTTGCAAAGCATTCAACAACGTCAAGGTTTATATGCATATAAAATAATAATGGACGAAAGCAACAACGGACCTGATGTAATAGACAGAAACCAATTAGTAGGTCAAATTTACATTCAACCAACTAGAACAGCAGAATTTATTTCATTGGATTTCGTACTTTTACCAACTGGGGTAAATTTCCCGGAGTAAAATTAAATCCACACATATTTATAATTAAATAAAATTAGACAAAGATGCCTATAATTGACTCAACACAAATACTTGGAACTCCATTCGAACCAATACAATCCAACCGATTCTTGTTGAAAGTAGATGGAATACCTTCATACCTAGTAAAAGGAGTATCCGCTATATCGCTTGACCAAACACCAGTAGAATTAAACCACATTAACGTTCAACGTTTCGTTAAAGGTAAAACTAAATGGAACACAGTTGATTTGACTTTATTCAGCGCTATCTCACCATCCGGAGCACAAGCAGTAATGGAATGGATCCGTTTAGGTCACGAATCAGTAACCGGTAGAAATGGTTACTCGGATTTCTACAAAAAGAATTTAACATTGCAAGTACTTGGTCCCGTAGGAGACGTAGCATCGGAGTGGATACTTTACGGGTGTTTTCCAACCAACGTTAATTTCGGTGATTTTAGCTACGATGACGATGGTACTGCAGTTAATATTAAAATGACAGTCAGACCAGATTACGCAGTCTTGAACTACTAAAATATCCAGTACATATATTTCCATTTTACCCCACACCTCAAATGTGGGGTTTTTTATTTTCCCTTGCCCACCCCACATCCATTTAATATATTTATACACATATAATACATTATATGAAATCAGACATAAAACAACTCATACGCGAAGAAATCAAACGCATATTATCCGAGGAATACCAAGACAAATACAAAATGTCAGGTGGACTAGTTACCAACCTTGAGGCACGCCCACAAAAAGAAATATTGTCGGATATACGCGCAATCACTGGAGTCACCATAGTATCCGAAAAGGAGCTACTCCCATACAACGAACAAGACAAACGTAACTTCAAAGCGGTACTAACCGTAAAAGTAGACGGTTACCCATTCATCAAATCGGGTGGATTTGACCGCAAAAAAATGGAAGAAATAGCGGCACAAATCCGCAAAGTGGAAGGAGTTGTTGGATTTACCATGAATCCTGAGACTATCGAGACCATTTAATATATGTATATAAGAACACACAACAAGTTATAATTAAATTCAAATCTATGAGCGAATTCAAAGCACCAACCGAAACTATCGCGTTGCCATCCAGAGGTTTACTTTATTCACCAGACAGTCCATTATCAAAAGGCGAAGTGGAAGTAAAGTACATGGGAACAAAAGAAGAAGACATTCTTACCAACCAAGCATTCATCAAAAACGGTACCGTTTTAGACAAACTATTGCAATCCGTAATTGTTACCCCAATCAACTACGATGATTTACTAATTGGAGACAAAAACGCAATCATGGTTGCGGCACGAGTATTGGGTTATGGAGGTGAATATTCATTTGAGTACAATGGTGAAACACACAAAATCGATTTAGCTCAAATAGACAGCAAACCATTGCACGCTGAAATTGAAAAAAACAAACAAAACAATTTCACCTTCACCCTACCTCATTCAAAAAACACCGTCACATTCAAATTACTAACCCACAAAGACGAGCAGACAATCCAGGGTGAATTGGATGGTTTGAAAAAAATCAACAAAGATGCAGCTCCTGAACTGTCAACCAGATTGAAATACATGATCACTTCGGTGGAAGGTAAAACGGATACTGCGTCAATCAGGGACTTCGTCGACAACTATTTGATCGCGCGAGATTCACGCGCGTTACGCGAATATATCAGAGAAGTACAACCAGATGTTGACTTAACTTTCTTCCCATCTAGTGGTAGTGACCGTATCAACATCCCAATTGGCATAAGTTTCTTTTGGCCAGACATTTAATATGAACTAAAACATGGCTTCCCAAACATAGGAAGCCATTGTTTTCTGCAACATTTATTCACATTGAATAATTGAACGCAATACGCATTAAAAACAGTACATATCATGGATGTCAGTGACAAAGTTAGAAACCAATTAGCATTCTTCGGAATCACCCCCGAGAGCGCACCACAAATTAGAGAGGGCATATACACTCAAATACATGAGATTGTATTTCATGGTAATGGTGGATACGATTGGAATACGGTATACAACATGCCAATTTATCTCCGCCGCTTTACATTCAACAAAATACAGGAATACTTCAACAAACAAAACGAGCCAGCAAATCAACCATCAAACGGTACATCCACTACATTGATGGATCCCAGCGGTAACATTAACAAATCAGAGGCCGCCAAACTCAAACAAACACAACCCACACCTAAAGTAAGCTACCAATAAAGTTATATTTACCCAATATTTATAACGAAAAATATCCCATAGATGGCCAACAATAATCAAAACTTAAAAGATACCAATGATTTATTGCGTGAACAACTTGAGCTACTTAGACAAGTAAACGAACTTCAGCAAAGTTCATTCGATGTATCTTCAGCAGCTGTTGATTCCATTAAAGAGGCACTGGGTATTAATTCACGTAGATCTACATTTGATGATAATACATTAAAAGTCAACAAAGCCATTGCTCAATCCATCCTAGACCAAAAAACAGGATTGCGCGATTTAGAATCCATCGGTAAACAAATAAGCAAAAACCAGGATTTAATCAACAAGGCGAAAATAATCGAGCAAGGTTTAAACACCAGATTAGCGGGGCAGAATTTAACCAAAGTAAAAGAATTTACCGAGCTGTATCAATCACAGCAAGAGTTAGTAGATAAACTTGAAAAATCAAATGATTTATCTGCGGATCAAATACAAAAAACTATCAAGGAAATATCCTTAAATGATGTTAAACTTGACCAATTAACCCAGCAATTAAGCGCCCAACAACTCCAACTTGCATATACCCAAATCAATACAAAGGAGCTGGAAAAACAGCAAGGACTCAGAGAAAACGAGGGAAACATCCAGGCACAGCTTGAAACACAGTTAGGGTTAGTTGGTAAAATTGCAAAAACACTTGGACATTTCAGGGGTATAGCCGATGATGTGCATAAAGCACTAGCAGATACTACCGCAGAGATGCAACGATTAGCTACCGAAAATAAGAAAGTACTCAACAGGTGGCAATCATTTGGTATGTTAATAGGTAAATTGGGTAGTAACTTAATGGCCCATTTATCCGATCCATTAACCACTATCACCACTATGGTGAAAGTGTTCAAAATGATGGTGGAGGCTGGTTTTGCTGCTGATACGCAAGTTACTAACTTATCCAAATCGCTAGCAACATCGAAAGATGAAGCAGATGCACTACGTGACAGATATGTAGCTATTCAAAACTCTGGAGAGAGTATATTTGAAACCACCAAAAACTTAGTTGAAGCACAACTTCAATTAGCAGATGCATTTGGAACATCTCGTGGTTTCACCGAGCAACAAGTTCGCGACCAAGTAAAATTAACCAAACAAATCGGGCTGGAAGAAGAGGCAACCGCTGGTTTGCAACAATTGATGTTGAAAAATGGGCAAACTGCTGACCAAGCAACCATGTCTATTATTAAACAAACAGCATCCCTCTCCAAACAAACTGGAATCCAGTTAAACAACAAAAAGATACTTTCGGATGTAGCTAAAGTAAATGGACAGTTACGTTTGCAATACGGCAACAATACTGACCAGTTAGCTAAAGCAGTAATCCAATCAAATAAACTTGGGTTTAGCCTTGAACAATCCAAGAAGATAGCTGAATCGCTACTCAACTTTGAGTCATCAATCGAAGCTGAATTGTCAGCTGAGCTATTAACTGGACGCGATCTCAACTTAGAACGAGCGCGTTTACTTGCGTTAAATGGTAAATCCGCGGAAGCGGTTAAAGAAATGGCCTCTGCAATGGGTAGCGCGGCGGATTTCACCAACATGAACGTACTCCAACAAGAAGCTTTAGCGAAAGCAGTTGGAATGAGCGCGGATGAATTAGCCAACACATTAGTATTCCAGGAAAACTTAAACAAACTTGGTGATAATGCCCGTAAACAATTAGAGGATCAAGTAAATGCTAAAATGAAAGCTGGGCAAATCGACGAAGCAAATCGTTTGATGGCGGCCGCTGGTAATGAGAAAGAGGCACTGGAAGCACTGAAAAGAGTAGATGCACAGACACAATTCAACACTGCAGTAGAGCGACTTCAAGGTATAGTTGGTAGCTTTTTAGAAGGACCTGGAAAAGGATTTGTAAACTTATTAGCGTCTGCTGTCAGCCATGCCGAAGCATTGAAAAACATATTCATTGGTGTTGTTAGCTTGATGGCTGGTATGAAGGCCTATAAAGCTGTTGATTCATTAATGAATGCAAAAATCATTCGAGATGAATCTACAATACTTGGACTTAAAGTAGGTCAAGCAACCGCATCTGCTATTATAAATCCATGGGCCGCCATAGCCGGAATAGCAGCTGCTGCTACTGTAGGTGGACTTATATATAGTTCCATGAAAGGAAACGACGTAGTATCTGCCGGAGAAGGCACTGGCTACGGTAAACGTACCCTACTAATGGATAAAAACGCAATCCAGCTCAACAACCAAGACACCGTAATAGCAGGCACCAATTTATTTGGTGGTAAACAAAACCAATCCACAACCGTGGATAATTCATCGTTAATTGCCGAAATCAAAGCACTCCGCAATGAAATAAACAGCAGACCAGTTGTAGTACATAGCAAGGTCCAGTTACCAAACGGTGAAGTACTCGCTAGAGCAACCAATGAAGAAAATCGTAAAGGATGGCGTGAAATCCAATAATTAAACATATTTATAATTAAACTTGGTGTATTATGGGAATATTCGATAGATTAACAACTCCAGCTATAAACGAATTTAAAACATTCAGTCCAAACGGTTCAATATATGCACCCAATTATGTTGTTAATAATTCTTTACCTTCATCATCATTAGCATCTCTACAATCCAATCTACATGCAATTGATGGTGATGGGGTTGCTGAACCTGGATATTCAACTGGTGAAAACGGTGATGTAAATAGGGAGGTCTTTAAGCAAGCACAGCAATACGATGACGGACATTCAGATACATTACCCAATAAAAGTCAATTGTATTTACATAAACCAAGACCAACCCGATACACATCCCCAACCAAAGATTGGGTATATGTAAACTACAATAGTGAAAACACATATTTGAATTCATTTAAACCTGGAAGTAAATAAACATATTTATAATTAAAAATTAACATATCATGGGAATACTAGACAAATTTAAAACACCAAAAAGTACCGAATTGAAAAACGGATCGGAATTTGCACCAAAATACAATGCAAATGACGGGGCTGTACCTAAAACACTATTAGCTAGTGATAATTCACCACTACACGCTGACAAAGATGGAAAAGAGGGATTTTCATTAAACGGTAAAGACTTAAATGGAGTTACCAAATTATACAATGCATATGACGATGGGGCAGTTAATGCATTACCAACACCAACTGAACTTGAAGACTCAAACAGATATTCCAGTGAATTCACCCAAAAATACGATTCAAAAACAAAATACTCAAACCCAGAATCCACATCTACTGAGACAAATGGTAATCCACTTTCAGGTGGTGGATTTGGCCCTGCCGTAGGTTCATAATACATTACAATACTAACAGTACACACATCACATGGGTTTATTCACTACATATAAGGGACTTGAAGATGAACAGAATGTAAAATACAAAAACATTCCATTCAACGAGGACAACTCGTTCAACTCCCAACCATTTATCCAAACGGCACCCCCGGGTGATGGTGGTGGATTTAAAGTAGCATCCAATGTGAAAGGGTTTATCCCTAAACTTACTAGTGGATTAACCGCGGGTGCACTTAATTTAACGGATGGACTTAGTAAAACGGCTCCATCAATTGGATCTATAGCTAGAGGAGCATATCGTAGTGCAGCAGATGTAGTTAGGTTAACGAAATTCATGACCACACCAATTGGACTTGAATTTATAGCTAAACAAGAACTACTGTCACGAATGGCAGTTCAAACTGAAACCAGTAATATATCAAATGGTAGTGTGTATAGTCCATTAACTACATTAGCTCAAGCTGGTGTTAGTTTTGCTGGAATCCATTTACCACCATATGAACCCCTTATAGGATATGGTGAAGTAGCATATTCTGCAGGACAGATTAACCCCAATTTATACAGTAACAACAGGTTAGTTGGATTACATGATATCCATATTCTTAACCAATCCCCAGTTCCCAATATATTGCGTAGATATGATGGTGGGCCTGGTTCTATATTCGGTGTAGGAGCTACCGACATTAAATTCGCCACTAACCCAGCAGGAGTTACTCCTGTTCGCACTATGGGGGCTAATTTTATATTCCTTGAAGGTACACCAAAAAATCCACGACTATACCAAGCACAATATGATTCATCTCTTGTGCCAGAATATGAAGAGGGAAAAAATACTTTAGCGGAATACTACAATATGGGTAGACCAGGTAGAGTATCGTATGGACCTGATGGTAACCGTACACCTAAATCAAAATCATTTCCATTAGATCGAGTAAATGCTCGTTTCATATACTCATCAGATAGTGAACCTTTAAACGAACCGGAACAATACAAGGATTTAGTTACATTCAAAATAGGTATATTGGATGTAGGGAGTAAAAAAACCAACTACATGCAATTCCGATCCATCATAGATTCATTCTCGGACTCGTATAGTTCAGATTGGTCTTCACAAACATACATGGGTCGAGGTGAAAAGCTATACAAATACAATTCATTTGACCGCTCCATTAACATGTCATTTACTGTGGTTGCACAATCCCAAGCTGAAATATTTGGTATGTACCAAAAACTAAACTATCTAGCCTCCACTGTTACCCCTCAATATACCGATTATGGCTATATGACAGGCAATATAGCTAAATTAACTGTTGGTAATTATGCCAAAGACCAACACGGTAAAATAGACAGTATATCGTTTGAAATCCCAGAAGAATCGCCATGGGTAACTGATGGGATTGACTTCCTTCAAACCCGAATGAATGAAATGCCATTCATTATTAAAGTACAAATGAGGTACACAGTTATACATGATTTCAGACCTGAATTAGTAACTAATATATTAGATACAACCAAAAGTGGTGACATTATACCTAAGTTTGGTGACCAACGTTATATAACTAGTAAAATAGATAAAGATAATCCTGACTACCAGATTAATTTAACCAAAGAATTAGATGAAATAACAGCTACAGCACAATCTGTTAATAGAGGTAATGTGATACCATCATTATATTATTCAAAACCAAAAGAAACCCCACCACCCGTATCCCCATCAATCCCACGAGATACCCAAGGTAATGTATTATTTTTTAACCCCAATCAAACTGTAACCACTAACAAATACCAGCCCTCATCTACATCAATCCCACGAGATACTCAAGGTAACGTGTTATTTTTCAATCCCAATCAAACTGTAACCACAAATAAATACCAACCAACACCTACATCCCCCGTAATTAACCAATCAATGTTATCCGTCAATAATTATTCCTCCTCATCTACCCCTTCTGCAAACAATCCATCTTCCTCCCCATATAAACCAATCAAAAAACAAAACATATTTCAAAAATTGAAAGGTTTATTTAAAAAAACAACAGTTGCTGTTAGTAAATAGTCCCCAACACCCCCACAAAAAAAGCTTGGCCTAGCCAGGCTTTCATTGTATATTAATATTTATAATTAAAATATACATATGTCCCGTTATACATCAACACCCATAATCACAACCCCGGATCAACCACAACGTAGATACATCAACGTTAAATATCCTGAAATAACCCGTGATTTTGCAGACATATACGTGTATGCATCTTTAGGTGACCGCTATGATTTAATAGCCAATTCATATTACAATGATACTGAATTGTGGTGGGTAATTCTTAGAGCCAATCCAACACAACCAACCGACTCACTTTACCCAAACCCAGGCGATCAAATACGCATCCCTGCACCGTTTCGTATACCTACCATATTAGCGCAATATGATAGTTTAAACCAAAATATATAGTTTTATGTCAAAAATAGTAGGAGAAGAAATTCCATCGTATGTAGCACAACAAATCAATAAGCGTCAAGCGACCCAAGGTAAAACATCCCGCAATGACAAGGATATGCTGTACTTAAACGCTAGAACGTCATGGGTTAAATTAGCATCGGGTATTGTTAAAGATGATGAACCTAACATTGCCCAAAACAATATTTTATATAATGGTATATCTTCTGGTGGAGGATACGATGGCGCATTAAGACAAAAACACTCATTCGAATCCAAATATGGGTATGGCCCATCAAAATATGGCTCCCACATATCCGAATATGGCTACCAACCAATGCCAGGTATCGTTAGCGCTGACATTAGGTGTATGAACCGTGGTTCAATTAAAAAAGCAACCGTTCAAATCAAAGCATTCACCCCAGAACAATTCCATATTCTCGATCAACTATATCTTCGTATAGGATATACCATGTTTTTGGAGTGGGGACATAGTATATATTTAGATGACAAAGGTGATGTTGTTAACATGGGATACACGTTAATCGAAGCCGATCAAGGATTTTTCGCATCAACCGATTACTACCAAATGCTCGGTAAAATTGAATATTACCGTAAAAGTAAATTCGGTAACTACGATGGACTCATATGCAAAGTAGTAAACTTTAACTGGCATATAGCACAGGATGGTTCGTACGATATCACACTAGAGTTAATCAGTGTGGGTGATGTAGTGGAATCACTTAAAACAAACATATCACCAAACAAAGAACTAGCAGATGGTATTGACCAGGTGATGAGTTCATTGAAGAGTGAGGAAACGGATGCTCCATCACAAATATCCCCATCTTCAAATATCATTTCAGCATACTTATACTTCCAGCATCTGCTTAATAAGGATTCTGCCAATTATTCAAAGGAAAAAATATTTGCACATATTGTACAGAAAAACGACAAATTGAAGTTAGGTCATTTCATTAAACTTAACCATCTTCCTCCACTTTTCAAATCAAATCCTGAGGCAGGTAACTTTAAAACATCTACTAGTTTTTTATCGGAAGATGCCGCTAGAACATGGGCTGTGCAAACATATCCTACTGCAACAGAATCTAATTCATCATTGCCTGGCCCGCAATCATATACTATACAAAGTACTACCCAAACACTAGTACCGAACGTAAAGGGTTTACCTAGCACTAGTGGATTGTATTATGTGGTATATAATGATGCTGAACCTCTTCAAAAATTCAAATTTGGTAAAGTAGGACAGGGTGAACGAAACGTAATGTTTATCAACTACGAAAACCCCAAAGAAAACAAAAACGACTCATCCACTGGATACTACATGCGTTTTGGGCATTTACTAGATTTTTTAGACAAATATGTGGTACCCAGATCAAAAACTGACAGATCGATTAAAATGGTCAAAATATACTCTGAACAGTCACTAATGTACCGCCACCCATACCAGTACTCAGCAGATCCTAGAGTATGTGTGGTTGCCATACCTCAAAATGAACCAATAAATTCCAAAATATTTTTAGTTGACGAGAAGGGTAGCGATTTTGATTCACGAGTTCAGTGGAAAATATCAAAAGGAGGATACTCGGCTAATTCAATGAACATATACATTTCCCACACCCAAATCCTCCAATCACTTGAAGCTAATTTAGACGACAAGGGCAATTTATCGTTATTCAATTTCTTGAAAGACATATGCAATGCATTGAACAGAGCATTGTGTGGGTTAAATAACCTAGAGCCAGTAATTGACGAAACCGACAACATATTATATATAATTGATTCCAGCTACCATGTTAAAAAATCAAAAACATATGAATTGGAATTATATGGTTACAATAACGATTGGAACACATCCAATTTCGTTCGTAACTTCAACTTGAAAACCGAAATCACCCCAGAATTCGCAACCATGGCCTCCATCGGTGCTACCGCAGCTGGATATGTTAAGGGAACTGAAAACACCATGTTTTCACGCTTCAACAAGGGTTTAATTGACCGCTTCCAAGACGAGTGGCATGCACCAACATCAGACACTGCTAAAGAAGCAAGAGAAGACGTACTCGACTTGTACCGAAATAAAATATGGTGGGGAATGTGGAACGCATTTGGTATGATTAAAAAAGGCACAAAACCACAACTACAAATCAACATCATTGATCGTAATGTATCAATAATGACCGAATTCTTCAAGTACATACAATCTGAACAGCGCAACAAAAAAGAAAAGTATGCATCAACCCAAAACGGTTTTATCCCAATCAGCTTGGGTGTAACCATGGATGGTATATCAGGCATTAAAATATACAATTCATTAAATGTATCCACTCGATTTTTACCAGCTAATTACCCAGAAAATCTGGTGTTTATCATCAAAGGCGTAAACCACAAATTATCAAACAGTGACTGGGAAACCACACTGGAAACCGTAGTTGTATCCAAAGTTGACACAAGCAAATAGTTATGGAAAACGAAACAGACTACATCGAATATCAAAAAATTGTACTTGACATAATTGGGTTATCCTCACCAAAACAAAATGTTTCCGCACCTGGAGCAAACCGGTTAGTTAAAAGTTCCAAACGGGCAACATCCGATGAAACCAAATTATTCTACCAAAAGCTATTCACCTACCTAGGCATACCAGAGACACAAGGTAATTTGCTATTTGTTCGCGCATGGGCTCAAATTGAGGGATCTGAAAGAACCGGCTCTCGACCAACATACAATCCATTGAGTACAACCCTTTCTAGCGGTGCTACATCATCATTCAATTCAATTGGTGTACGAAATTACCCAACATTGAATGTAGGTGTTATTGCAACTGCAAATACCATTAAAGGTAAATTGTATTCTAAAATATACACAGAACTAAAAAAAGGCATACCAGATAAAGCAACCGCTATTTCATTATCCAAAAAATGGGAGAAAAAATATGGTCCGCTTTGGACGTGGGTAAATGGATCAGACATTACAAAGAGTGATCTTCCACCATACATTTCGGGTGTATTAGCTGGAAATGTATCCTCTGGAACAATACACATACCTAATTAATACATAATACACTATGGACGAAGAAGACTTCTATGAAACGATGCGAGCAATAGTATTCAAAATTGTGGATGGAGATGCACCCAAAATCTCAAAAAACTACCCAGCGGCATCCCCATTCATAGGCAAAAAATACACCACTGGTGGATTACCGATTACCTCTCATTTTGGTCCTAGGTGGGGTAAATTCCACTACGGAATGGATATTGCTGGACTTACCCAAGGCGGGGTACAGGTAAAAGAGGGTACCCCCATGTACTACAACGGAGACTCAGGTACCGTAACATCAACCGTAACTAAGGGTTATGGTAATGGGTATGGTCTTAAGGTCATTATAAAAAATCAAGATGGTTCAATCATAATATGCGCCCACCTTAGTAAAGTTAGTGTCAAAAATGGACAAACCGTAACCAGTGGTACATTATTAGGTAATATAGGAAATACAGGACATTCATTTGGTGCCCATCTCCATTTCGAATACAAACCTTTGGGGGCTCCATCAACATCTAATGGTTCCATAGACCCATACCCATACATAGACAAATACATAAAATTCAAACAATAAACATGTACTTCCCAAAATCACAATACACCGGAAACCTATACACTGATGGAACCAGGTATGCTGTTGCCACTAACGGTAACCCGTACACTGGATACTACTTCAAAACATTTGCCAATGAATTGTATACCGGGAAAACACCAGAAGATGGCCCAACCCAATTATTGGTTGAAATCCAGCAACCCATGTTGGATGACATTACCCCCGCTACTCAACCATTGTATGTATATCCTATCTCCACTACAGCATACAACAATAAAGAACCAGAAATCCGTTACCTTCCACAACCCAACGTAACATTACCCACACCGGATGACTATAAACAGGGTGTATTCACCCGCTATTTTTGCAAGAAAACAAACGAGTTAAAATATATCGAAATCGATCAAAAAACACATTCCAAACTTGCATCCCAATCCAGTGAAGTAGCGTGGGATCTATATATACCTCAATCAATTGATTGGTATATAACGGGAAACATGGAAAACATATACAACTTAAACAAGTCAATTGTGAACATGGTTGAAACGGAGGAGAAATGGTACGGTTTCTCGCAATACTTTAAACAAAACTTTGCAAAATACTTTGCTACTTAACATATCCTTCATATATTTAACCTATGTTTTGGTTAATAGAAGATGTCAGTAAAGTAGAAACGCTATGTAGAATACGCCACAAAAACGTATACGTAGATATACTACCGGTATCCCACACTCACCACGCACAGGAAAACGAAATATGCGCCATATACCTTAAACCCACACAAAACGACAAAGGGTATATATTACCCGTAAACCACAACGACACACTCAATTTACCAATTGATTTAATCCAGAGCGTGTTGGACAGCATTGAAACCATACACGTTCACGACAAAAAGGAATTCCTGCACTATTTCACACACAAAAACATTGCGTGCCCGGTTCCAGGCATTCACACACAATTACCAACACATACATCAACACACGAGCACTTTTACCGTTTGTATCCAAACCGAGCAGATGTTAACACAATCATACCAATTGTAAAACACTACGAGTGGTTTGAGCAACGGTTTGCTGCTTTACCCGAAACAAACACCACACACTTCTACAACAAAGCATCCATCGTATACAACATGCTGGAGAGCAGTGGAATATCAGTTAATACAAGCGATTATATGCGATATTTCCAACGAGACGATGTACAACGTGTCTACACACACTACAATTTAAATACCACAACAACTAGACCATCGAATACATTCGGTGGTATTAGCTTTAACACATTAAACAAAGACAATGGAGAACGAGAGTGTTTTATTCCGAGCAACGATATATTCATTGAGTTGGATGTCAGTGCTTATCATGTTATTCTTTTATGCCATCTGGTGGACCATGATTTCGGCGGTGAAGATATTCATCAAAGTTTTGCTACTTTGTATGGGGTGGATTACCAGAGAGCAAAAGAAATAACCTTTCAGCAGCTGTATGGAGGAATTTGGAAACAATACGAAAATTTAGTATATTTCCGCAAAGTAAAAGAATACACTGACCAATTGTGGAACCAATTCACCACCCAGGGATACATTGAATGTCCCGTATCGCAATACAGATTTGAGCGTGATAAGCTGGATGAAATGAACCCACAAAAACTACTCAACTACGTGTTGCAAAATTTTGAAACAGCAACCAATGTTAAACTGATGTGGAAGATATTTAGAGTATTGCGTGGTAAAAACACCAAACTCATATTAACTGTGTACGATTCATTTTTATTTGACGTTGATGAATCCGAAACAGAGGTCATGCCACAAATAGTAGAAATATTTAAACAACACCGCTTGAATGTGAAGACCAAAGTGGGCAACACATATAATTTCAAATAAAACCAGTTATGTATCCGAATTTCGAAGAAGCTCTGTATATGTATGATACGAGTCATAGCTATGACTATGACCATTTCATGAACACAGAACTTATGATCAACAACAGACTACTATGTACTTTCACAACCCTTGACACACTCGACGAGTTAATTTCAGGTTTGACACAAAAGTACTCCATACTATACAATAAAATGTTTGTATTGCACGTTAAATCAAACAACGAATACGTGGTAACATACAACATAGACCAAGGCAATACATCCGAGATACCTGAAAATACCATTTTGGTGCACCGCAAAAAGGAACACAATGTGCTATACACAATCAATTCATTGAATGAGTTAATTAAGCGATTGAATGGTGGTGTAGTTGATCCAAAATTCCCAATTAACTGGCAACACTACAGAAACAGCATATTGCTAACACAAAATTCCGATTTGAAGCAATTGAACACCAAAATATATAAAATAATTGAATTGTAATCCAGCCAACAAAATGGCTGGTTACTTGGCAAAAACATTTGCCTACCAAATAAAGGTTACGTATATTCAAGTTGTAAACAAATAAAATAAGTTATATATGAACATTGATGCAATCAAACGCAAATTAGAGGCAATGCAAGCGCCTAAGTCATCATCAAAAGGTGGTGAAAAAAACTACCCGGAAAAATTCAAACCAACCATCGGTAAACAATCGATTCGTGTAGTACCATTCAAATTCAACAAAGAAAATCCATTCACTGAGTTGAAATTCTATTACAACATCGGCAGTAAAAAAGTAATCGCATCACCATTAAACTGGGGCGAAAAAGACCCTATCGCTGAATTCGCAAAACAATTGAGAGGCACAAACGACAAAGAAAACTGGCGTTTAGCGAAAAAACTTGACCCGAAAGTTCGCATCCAAGTTCCAATCGTGGTACGCGGTGCAGAGGAAGAGGGAGTGAAAATGTGGGAATTCGGTAAAGAAATCTACGAAGCGTTCTTGCAATTAGCAGCAGACGAGGAAGTAGGTGATTTCACAGACATCATGGTAGGTAGAGATATCAAACTGAACACAGTAGGACCAGACGTAACTGGAACAGCATACAACAAAACAACTATTTCAGTTGCAATCAAAACATCGCCATTGTACGATGACGAGGCTGTAATTGAGCGTATATTGGAAGAACAGAAAAATCCATTAGACACGTACAAATCACTCCCATTTGACGAAATCAAAGCAGCATTACAAGAATGGTTAGCGCCAGTGGGTGAAGAAGACGAAGACAGCATCACATTCACAACTGAAACAAAAGCTGAACCAAAATCAAACTACAGCATTTCAACAAAACCTGCAGCAAAAACCACCAAATCAGACAAATTCGACGAATTGTTTGGCGATGATGAAGACGACGATATGCCGTTCTAATTCACACACAAAATTATTTACTACTTAAAATAAAGTTATGGCTAAAGGAAGAAAATCATTGTCAGCAGCCGCTGACGAAGCAATCAAATCAAGTTTTAGTTTAGACAAATTTAAGCAAAGTAAAGGATTGGCATCCAACGTAAAGTTCAAGGAACAACGTTGGATTCCTTTTTCTCCCGCTTTGCAAGACGCATTGTCTATTCCTGGGTGTCCTATGGGGCACCTAGTTATCGCTCGGGGACGATCTGACTCGGGTAAAACCACATTAATGATCGAGCTTGCCATTGAGGCACAAAAGATGAAAGTATTGCCTGTATTCATCATTACTGAGATGAAATGGGACTTTTTGCATGCCGAGAAGATGGGCTTTCAGTTAACCAAAAACATCGACCCAGAAGACCCAGACAACATAGACTACGAAGGGTTTTTCATTTACGTTGACCGCAGTACATTAAACACAATTGAGGATGTATCCGCGTTCATAGCAGACATACTTCAGTCACAAAAGAAAGGTGATTTACCATTCGATCTATTGTTCCTGTGGGATTCAGTTGGTTCCATCCCATGTGAAATGTCAGTAAGCGCAAATAAAAATAACCCACAGTGGAATGCTGGAGCAATGGCTACACAATTTGGTAATTTCATCAACCAGAAATTTCCTATGTCTCGCAAAGTGAGTTACCCGTACACCAATACATTATTCGTAATCAATAAAGTGGGTGTTCAACCTGCAGCAACACCAATGTCTCAACCGAAAATGACAAACAAAGGAGGCGACGCTATGTACTGGGATGCATCATTAGTAATTACATTTGGTAATGTAACCAACAGCGGTACATCGAAAATCAAGGCCATCAAAAACAAGAAAAACGTCGAATTCGCTAAACGAACCAAAATCGCAATCGACAAAATCCACTTAAGCGATGGAGTTTGCACCCAATCAACAGTAATAGTTACCCCACACGGTTTTATTCCAGATACTGATACTGCAATAAAAAACTACAAAGCAACATACTCAAACGAATGGTTCCAGGATGCGTCAGGTGAAATTGACATAATTGAGGACAATTCGGAATGGAGCGAAAAACCAGATATATCCGATGTCATAGACATGATTAGCCGGGAAGATGTTGTGTAGTTAACTGATCATCCTCCGTTCATCTCCTTGAATTGCACCATATTTATAATAAAACACAAATTTATTATGAAAAAATGCAATTCATGTTTGGGGGAGTACCCATTCGATATGTTCCATGTAAAAAGAGCATCAGATGACGGTTACAACAATGTGTGTAAGCCATGTAAAAAAATCAAAAACGAGTTATTTTATGCAAATAACCGTGAGTCAAAATTGGTATACCAAAAAGAATACCGGGAGAAAAACAAGGAAGTAGTTGACGCGTACAAAAAAGCATACAATAAAACATATTTACCTGAATACTACAAGAAAAACAAAGAAAAACGACTAGCATATAGTTACGAATACAACAAGGAACGTAAGAAAACAGACGAAAATTTCCGTTTAGCGTCCCTGCTACGATCTCGTTTCCATCATGCATTGAAAAATGGATTCAAAATGAAATCGGTAATCGAGTTAGTAGGATGTACTATTGAAGAATTCAAGTTGTATGTTGAATCTTTATTTTATCCGGAAATGACTTGGGAAAACCACGGGGATATCTGGGAAATAGACCATATATTACCATGTGCCTCATTTGATTTAACATTGTTGGAGGAGCAGAAAAAATGTTTCCATTTTTCGAACCATCAACCATTATTTAAAACAACAGCTATTGCCCAATCGTTGGGATACAATGATATAGTTGGGAACAGAAACAAGTTACATAAAATAATTTAAACCCATGAAGAAAGACCTATTCAACCTACTAGACAACATCCAGGAAAACCAGGAAACACCAACCGGTGAACGTTACCTAATCTGCGACGGACTTAACTTGTTCTTTAGAAACTTCTCCGCCATCAACGCAGTTAATTCAAACGGGGCCCACATTGGTGGTTTGGGTGGGTTCTTTCGCTCATTGGGTGCATTAATTCGCCAAATCCAACCTACACAAGTAATCATGGTGTTTGATGGAATTGGCTCATCCACATCACGTAAAAACATCATCCCCGAATACAAATCGGGGAGAAATGTTACCCGTGTAACCAAACATGAACTGTTTGACAATATAGACGACGAGGACGAATCCAAAATTGGACAAATCGTTCGCATCATTCAATACTTGAAAACGTTGCCCGTGAAAACAATCACCTTGGGTAATGTAGAAGCGGACGATGTCATAGCATATTTAGCAAGTACCTTGCCTGTAAACGAGAACGATCGTGTATTCATAGTATCTAGCGACAAAGACTATTTACAGTTGATTACGCGCCAAGTAATCGTTTATCGACCAGTTGAACGTGAATTCTATACTGAAGAAACAGTACGTGAAAAATTCAACCTGGATCCGCACAATTTCATATTGTACAAAACACTATTGGGTGATGCTTCAGATGCATTGCCTGGCATTAAAGGATTGGGCGCTGGTAAACTATTCAAGTTATTTCCAGAGTTATCCACACAACCACTCACATTCGAGGACATACTCGATATTTCAGAGAAAAACATGAGCAAACATGTAATTTACGCTAGAGTGTTACATGACATAGAATTGCTTGAAAACAAATACAAAATCATGGATTTATCCAACCCCATGATGAGCGACCAAGACAAACTAGACGTTGACCATTTAATCAAACATACCCCACTTGAATACCATCCAGAGGCATTCGTGGAGTTATACAACGAGGACCAGTTGGGTGGTTTAATCAGAAACGTAGAATATTGGATTCGCGATACCTTCAAAGATTTGTTGGTAACCCAATAGATAATTCATACATTTAATACAAATAAAAGTTATAAAATATGGCAGCACTCCAATCAATGGAAGAGTATGGTGTACCTTTTCAAATGAAGGTAATCTCATCGCTACTCAACCACAAAGAATTCTTGCAAAACATTCACGATGTGCTCACCGAAGAACACTTCAGCAACCCTTCACACAAGTGGATAATTGGCGAAATATTAAAGTACTACAGTCGATTCCACACAACCATATCAATGGATATGTTGAAGGTGGAAATGAAAAAACTCGACAACGAGGTGCTCAAGGTAGCCATCAAAGAACAATTGCGTGAAGCGTACAAAACAGATGTATCTGATTTACCTTACGTGCAAGAGGAATTCAGCACATTCTGCAAAAACCAGCAACTTAAAAAAGCGCTTCTATCCAGCGTTGATTTACTTAAAGCGGGCGACTACGAGTCAATCAAATACATGATTGAATCAGCCATGAAAGCGGGACAAGACAAGAACATTGGCCACGAGTACAAACGCGACACTGAGTCGAGATACCGTGAAGACCATAGAAAAACCGTACCTACACCATGGGAACAAATCAACGAGTTGATTCAAGGTGGTATTGGCAATGGCGATTTGGGACTGATATTTGGTGGTCCTGGTGGTGGTAAATCATGGTCACTAGTTGCCATGGGAGGATTAGCGGTGAAAATGGGATACAACGTTATCCACTACACACTGGAATTAAGCGAGGCATACACTGGTAGACGATACGATGCGTTTTTCACCGGTGTTGACGTTGACCAACTAGACAAACACAAAGAACAGGTGGAGGAAGTTACCTCGCAATTACCTGGCGAATTAATCATTCGCGAATTTGCAATGGGTAAAACAACCATATCCACACTTGAATCGCACATCAATAAAGTGAGAGAAATGGGAATCGAGCCCGATTTAATCATTATCGATTATTTAGATTTATTATCCAGTAAAAAACGAAACACGGATACTAAAGGCGAAATAGACGATATTTATACTAGCGCGAAGGGCCTTGCACGCCAACTTAACCTACCAATTTGGTCGGTTTCGCAGGTAAACAGAGCCGGAGCAAAAGATAGCGTTATTGAAGGAGACAAAGCAGCAGGAAGTTATGCGAAAATGGCCGTAGCCGATTTATGTATGTCATTATCCAGAAAAAAAGAAGACAAAGTAAACGGTACCGGACGATTGCACATCATGAAAAACAGATATGGTGGTGATGGTATGACTTACGAAGTGGATATAAACACTAAAACCGGTAACATAGTAATCGGAGACGCATACGATGAAGAAGCAGATACCGTACCCGCTAGACAAAGTCGCAAATTTGAAGACTTCGATAACCTAGACAAGCAATTATTGAAAGAAAAATTTTTCGAATTAAACACGTAAAACTATGGCATTAACAGAACCACGCTTACATTACAAACCATTTGAATATCCACAGGCATTTGAATTCTACAAAGACCAGCATCGTGTGCATTGGCTTGCAGATGAGATTCCTTTAGCATCCGATTTATCTGACTGGAAGGGCAAATTAACCGAAAGTGAGAAAAATTTAGTGGGCAACATATTGAAATCGTTCGCTCAAACCGAAGTACACGTGAATGACTACTGGTCAACTAAAGTGTCAGCATGGTTCCCGAAGCCAGAAATTCAAGCAGCGGCTCGCGCATGTGCTGATTTCGAGTCGATACACGCTGAGAGCTACTTTCGCTTAAACGAGGAACTTGGCCTTGACAATATTGTTGAATTCATGGAGGACCCAGCTATATCAAGTAAACTTGAGCGACTAATTGAAACACCTGGAGATACATTAGAGGAACGCGCGTTATCATTAGCTATATTTTCAGCATTCACTGAGGGTGTAAATTTATTCTCATCATTCGCTATATTGATGTCATTCCAGTTGCGTAACTTAATGAAAGGAACTGGACAAATAGTGGAATATTCAGTACGTGACGAATCGTTACACTCCAGATTTGGGTGTTGGTTATTCAGAATATTGATCGATGAAAACCCAGAACTTGGCACACCAAAATTCACACAAGCTATATATGAAGCATGTGATATGTCTGTACAGTTGGAATTCAATTTCATCGACAAAGCATTTGAAATGGGTGATATTGAGGGGCTATCCAAAGCACAATTGAAAAATTTCATCAAAGAACGCGCCAACCAAAAACTAATTGAGCTTGGATATAACCGTTTATACAATGACATTGATCCAAACATGTTAAAACAAATGGAATGGTTCGGACATTTAACCAATGGTAAAAGTCACACCGATTTCTTCAGCACACGCGTTACCGACTACTCCAAATCTACCGCAGACTGGAGCGACTTATAATCAAATAAACAAAACAAACATATATGAGCAAAATAAACGTAGATACATCAAACTGGGTAAAAAATCGTGACTACCCAGCATGGCTCGACCAAATAGGTATGGCCACTATCTCACAAGGTTACCTGTTACCACACGAAAACGTATTCAAAGCATTCACACGCGTATCTAAAGCAGCGGCTCGCCGCCTTAAACGCAAAGATTTGCAACAATACTTTTACGAGGCGATGGAGAAAAATTGGCTGTGCTTAGCATCACCTGTGCTTTCAAACATGGGTACAGAGCGCGGTATGCCTATTTCATGTTTCGGCATTGATACACACGATTCCATTGATGGTATTGCATATTCAAATGCAGAGTTAATGCGATTGGGTGCCTCCGGTGGTGGAGTTGGAATTGGTGTATCCCGCATCAGAGGACGTGGCAAAGAAATATCCGGCAACGGTGTGAGCGAGGGTGTTGTTCCATGGTGCAAAATTTACGATTCAACCATCCTAGCAACAAACCAGGGTTCCGTTAGACGTGGTGCTGCATCAGTTAACCTATCCATTAACCACCCAGATATCGAGGAATTTTTGGGTATCAGACGACCAAAAGGAGACGTAAACAGACAGTGCTTGAACTTGCACCAGTGTGTTGTAATTGACGATTCATTCATGAACCGAGTGGAGGAAAGAGATCCGCACGCAATTAAATTGTGGGGTGAAATATTGAAAACACGTTTGGAAACAGGTGAACCGTATATCATGTTCGAAGACAATGTGAACAATGCAAACCCGGAAGCATACAAGAACTTCAACTTGAACGTGTCAATGACCAATATATGCTCTGAAATCACATTGTATACCGATGAACTTCACTCATTCATTTGCTGTTTATCGTCATTGAATTTAGCAAAATGGGACGAATGGTCAACGTATAAATTCGCAAACGGAATGGATTTACCTGAACTTGCATGTTGGTTTTTGGAGGGTGTATTGCAGGAATTCATCGACCGTTCAAAAAACGTGAAATTGCTAGAAAACACATACCGCTCCGCGGTAAAAGGTAGAGCAATTGGTATTGGCGTGTTGGGATGGCATACATTTTTGCAAGAACACAACATTCCATTTGCTGGATTGCAAGCAAATTCATACACACGTTTGATGTTCGATTTCATCGAAAAAGGTGCATTGCGCGCATCAAAAGAGCAAGCCACACTGTATGGCGAACCTGAATGGTGTAAAGGAACAGGGTTGCGCCACACGCACCATTGTGCTATAGCACCAACTGTATCGAATGCAAACATTTCAGGTGGTGTATCGGCATCAATTGAACCAATCCCAGCAAACATATTCAATTTGAAAACAGCAAAGGGCACATTCATCAAGAAAAACCCGGTACTCGAGCGCGTGTTGGAGGCAAAAGGCTACAACATTGACAGTGTTTGGAAGCAAATCCAGGAAGACAAAGGAAGCGTACTTAACTTACCCGACTATATATTGTCGGCGGAAGAAAAGGAGGTGTTCTTGACATTCAAAGAAATCAACCCATTCGAGATAGTTAGACAGAACGGAATCCGTCAAAAATACGTAGATCAAGCAATATCGCTTAACCTTATGTTTGACCCAAACACACCACCAAAAGTAATTAGCGATGTGCATAAATTAGCGTGGCGTGAGGGAATCAAATGTTTGTACTACATGCGAAGTGAGAGCTCGTTGCGTGGTGATAGTATCGCTACAGACAATGAATGTATCAGCTGTCACGCGTAGACAATATGTAATGTAAAATAATTTAGCTATCTGGAAAACAGGTAGCTATTTTTTTACCTTTGCGACATATGTATTATAGTAATAACTTTAAACATTTTAACTTATGAACATTTATGGACGAGTTGGTTGGAGAGCAGCTAGTAATGCACCTGCACCAGAAATCATAACCAGCGGACTTATACTTAACCTAGATGCTGGTAACGCATCATCGTATCCTGGAACGGGTACAACATGGAACGATTTATCGGGGAATGGTAGAAATGCAACATTAGCAAATGGTGTTGGATATTCATCATCAAATGGGGGGGTATTAACATTTGACGGTATTAATGATTATGGTCAAGTACCTACATTTACATATCCTAATTCATATAGTGTTGCGGTTTGGGTTAGAATTAACTATACTAATTCAACAAATTATGCTAGAATACTTGAAAAAGGACTTAATAATGAATTCGCATTAACAATTAATAAACCTGCACGACCAGATAGTTATGTATATCAATTGGGTGATTCTTCCGCCGCCCTTCGTTCAAATAGTGCGGTTCTTTCAAATTATACGCTATTAACAACAACTGTTGAAAATACATCAAGTAGTAATTATACTATTAAATTTTACATTAATAGTACTCTCGATAATACTACAACTTATACTATATCATTCACTAAAACAAATCCATTATACTTTGGAGGTAACCCAGCAGCATTAAACCTTACTGCTATGTTTGGAGAAATAGGTCAAATATTCATGTACGATAAAATATTATCTCAGAGCGAAATTACACAAAACTACAACGCAGCTAAAACTAGATTCGGTCTATAACCCACTAAACTATACACATTATGGAATACAATAATAACACATATATCACTATCGCCCACACAACTTGTGAAGCGTTAGGTTTGGGTGAAACACATCGCATGAACAAGGAACAAACAATTTGTATATTGGAGTTTGGACAAGGTGAACCAATTCCTGCAGAAATAGCAGAACATGTAATTGATACCTACACACACCAAGAAGCACTTGAACTTGTTGCTGGTGCTGAGTGGGTATCAGAATGGTAATTCTAACCCAATCCCACAATTACCACAAACTAGCCACCCCTCAAAAGGTGGCTTTTTTTCTGCATATTTATCCCCAAACCATTAACCATGAAACAATTAATGAAAAACTACTGGTCACCAACACCAAAAAAATGGCGTAAACTAGGCGATGCACTACTAGGGGCTAGCACAACCATCACTGGATTTGCCATAGCAAACGACAACCACTACATTGCGTATACAGCACTTATATGCGGTGTGTTAGGTAAAGTAATCACTAATTTATTCACTGAAACAGAACAAACCGAAAACATATGAGCCTTAAAGCACTGCAAGCAAAAATAGGCGTGTTGGCCGACGGTAATTTTGGCCCGAAAACACTTAAAGCCGCAGCCGCATACTTCAAATTCACACCTGAACGTGCCGCACATTTCTTCGGGCAAGTTGCAACTGAAACAGGCAACTTTGCAGCATTCAGCGAGAACTTAAACTATTCAGCAGATGGACTGCAACGCATATTTGGCAAATATTTCCCAGGCGACCTAGAGCAACAATACGCTAGACAACCAGAGAAAATAGCCAATCGTGTATACGGTAGCAGAATGGGCAACGGTTCGGAGGCAAGCGGGGATGGTTGGAAATACCGTGGCAGAGGTGCCATACAATTGACAGGTAAATCAAACTACCAAACATTTGCAACGTACTTGAAAAACGCGGAAATCATGGCCAATCCAGATTTGGTTGCCACCACATACGCATTTGAATCAGCTATATTTTTCTTTGAGCGAAACAAATTGTGGCAATACACAGTGAAAGTAGACCATCCATCTATACTTAAACTATCGCGCGCAATCAATTTAGGCAACGCTAACTCAACCGCTACCCCACATGGGCTAGAGGGTCGCATCAAATTCACAGAACAATTTTATTCTTGGGTAAAATAACACAACCATGCAACTAAGTAAACATCTATCATTGGCTGAAGTAACTCGCAGCGATTCAGCAAAACGCAAAGGTATATCAAACATGCCTACACCAGCGCATATTGAAAACTTCAAACTATTGGCCGAAAAGGTATTTGAACCAATGCGCGAATATTTTGGCAAACCAATCCACATTTCATCTGGCTACCGCTCAGATGCACTAAACAAAGTAGTGGGTGGCTCCAAAACATCGCAACATTGTTCAGGCGAGGCAATCGACATTGACATGGACAGTAGCGCAAGCGGTATCACCAACAAAATGATATTCGACTATATCAAAGACAATTTAAACTTTGACCAGCTAATCTGGGAATTCGGAACAGCATCCAATCCAGACTGGGTGCATGTATCGTACGAATCAACTGGAAAACAACGCAAGCAAATATTGCGCGCGGTGAAAAAAGGAGGAGCTACCACATACGTGCCATTTAAGTAGAAAATAATTTGGATCTCCGCAAGGAGATCCATATATTTACACTCATGAAACAAACATACTTACCTTATCTTTTGCTGTTTTGCGCACTTGGATTGTCCGCAACAGCAGCATACTACAGTGTAGTTGGACTAGCGGTGATATTCTCCAGCGTAGCCATACCAGTTGTAATCATGGGCACATTTTTGGAAATATCCAAAATATCCATTGCCACTTACCTGCACAATTCATGGAGTAAAATATACACAGCAATGAAAGTATATTTGGTTGTTGCTGTGGTAGTGTTATCATTCATCACCTCACTGGGTATCTATGGTTTATTGAGTGGTGGTTTCCACCAAAATATATCCAAACTAGAGGTGGGCGAGCGTGTAATTCAAAGCGTGGAGGTGAAAAAGCAACGCTATGAGCAAATCAAGCAGGAATACCTGCAGGAAAAACACACGCTAGACAGAGACATATCTGCGCTTAGAGGCGCATTGTCAAACAAAACCACATTGTCCCATGTAGACAAAAAGACCGGCGCTGTTATCAACACAGAAAGCGCAGGTAACCGTAAAGCATACGAGGCACAACTCAAAGAAACATCCACACAACGCGAGCAATTGTCCCGCAAAATCGAGTCACTGAACGATTCAATTACCGCACTTGACATGCATGTACTGGATTTGGAAAACACCGAAAATACATCGGGTGAATTGGGTGTAATCAAATACGTACATGAGTTAACCGGGTGGAGTATGAACGGGATAGCCAACACATTCATATTGCTACTCATATTTGTGTTCGATCCATTAGCAATCATGCTTGTGATTGCAACCAACCAAGCATTTGAATCCAGTAAACCAAAATACAACATATACGGTGAGGTAAAGTCACGTGAAACATCATTTGACGAGAGCGATGAACCCGTAGCGCCCATGCCCATATACAATGTAGAGGACGTTATATATCCCATAGCGGAAGAAAAACCGGCACGTGATGTCACTAGCGAATTGAGAAAACAGTTGTTTGGCAATGACGATACTTCCAAAACCTACTAGAGTTGTTGCATACGTATAAACATAACCACACAGAGAAAAAGTGGAACGTTTTGTTTATGTAAAATGCATTAACACTATATTTAAATGGAGAAAATATTTAACGCACTTGTAAACAAATTAAGCAATTTATCGCCACTATTAACATTTATTGTCATTGTTTTAGCAACAGCCATGTACTTATTCAAGGATGTAATATCCAAGAAAATACAAGACTATAAGCTACGCAAAAACTGTGACTCGACAACAGAAGACGGGCAGTACGATTTCGAAGATTTATCCTACCATGACCTGTTTAGCGTCATATTTGAGGTAAAATCCGCAATCAAACGCTACCATTTCGCAGAAGAGGATGGAGGCGAAACCAAAACACGCATCTTCCACGATTTCCTCAACATCATGTTAAACGAGATATTCGAAAACATGAAGCAACTAATTCAAACCATTTCGGCACAACACAAAGCAGGAGATGTATCGCGCGATGAGCTGAAACAAACCATCCGCAAATCACTAAACGTTATCGTAGACAATTATTGCATGAAAGGCGAGCACCATTTAATCGACAAAGGACTCACCAAAGCAGATGCAACATACGTTGTAGAACTATTTGAAAATTGGAGAAGCGAAACGCGCGCATCCATTAATTCCAGAATTGACGCAATGTTTGCCAGTTCATTCCACACTACCAATTTTCAACGAACCCTAGCTGTATACGAGTTAATCAGCGTATCGGTATCATTAATACCGAAAGACGGAATCCGCTCATTCAAGGAAATGAACGGCAAATTCAAAACCATCCAATACTAGTAGGGGGTATATTTAAAGTTATTTACAGCATATTTGGCTCCCTTGTGGAGCCATTTGTGTATAAAATACTTGGCTACCTCAATATTTATTCGTATATTGCGCCATATTAATAAAGGTTATGCTATACTCAACACACACCCCCGAACTAATCGACAAACACATCTCGCGTTTGCAACCACTCAACTACAACCAGTTCAGATGGTGGAGACGATTCGACACAAAATACAAACCACTACCAAAAGGCGCATCATTTTACCAGCGTATACGCAACGGTGAATTTGAATTCAGCCACTACTTTTGGCAAGCACACCACTGCGAACACGAAATTAACCAAAAATACCTCGAGTGCCGCTCAGATATGCAAAAAATGCTGGAAAAATACGCAGTTGATTTTGCTCGCCGCAAACGATTGTGGGAAGATTTCCACACACATGAAGCGGATATGCTGGATTCAATATGCAAAAACTTCATGCGTGAATTTGGGTTAACCAAAGAACAGTATATGCTTGAAGTAGAAACATTTGACGGTACACTAGAGGAACTGTACATTCACATCCAGAGAAAACACCCCACACTCACAACCAAAGTAGAGCGTCGCGGTAGACCAAAAAAACAAACCATATGAAATACACAACATGCCTATTGCTAGCGTTGCTCGCTAGTTGCAACTACAAACCCAAACCACGTGAAACGGTGAAGTGCGTAATTGATTCAATCTCGTGCGATATACAGCATTCACCCATATACGCTGAACCATCATTCACGTTACATACAGATTGTAACGTAAACATTCATGTAAATCGTCACCACACTTACAGTGTGGGCGACACTATAGTATATATTAAAACCAAGTAAATATGAGACAATTTATTCAAGGTGTACGCAATTTAATCAAATGGTTTCCCATCGTGTGGGCAGATCGTGACTGGGACTATTCATTTACATACCGTGCACTCCAATTCAAAATGGAGCAACAAGCAAACCACTTGAGCGAGAACACCGTATTTGTAAACTCACAAGCATATGCGGACCATGCTCGCACCATGGCTAAATTAATCGAGCATAATCTCGACAATTACTATGGAATGGAATATTTCGACTACCACGAAGCAGATTGGGAATTCACCCCAGTAGAGGACAAACCAGGATGCACCACTTTGGATATACGCGTTATATCTGAAGATTTCGACTCGTATTTCGCAAAGTATCCTCGCGTATACAAGCAAATACTTGCGGGTAAAATTAATACCGGGTGGGAAGTGGACATACTCGACAAAGCAAACATTGCATTCGCTATATCGCAGTACAATGAACAACGTTGCAAACGCATATTGTATGCTATGTTGGAGAAAGACTTGGAGAAACTATGGACTTAACATATATTTAAACATGCTCAAACTTACACTAATTTCAGACACTCACGCAAAACATCACCAGTTAAACGGTGATTTACCTGGTGGCGATATACTTTTACATGCGGGCGATTTCATGACAGATGGTTATAGCCAAACCGAAGCGTGTCAATTTTTCGAATGGTTCAACAACATCAACACATACGAGCACAAAATATTCATCGCTGGTAACCATGATCGCATCATGCAAAATCATCCACAAACCATGCGCGGTGTATTAACCGAATACAAAACCATCGACTATCTTGAAGACGAGGAGTGCGTGTTGTATTTAGATGGAGTGAATGGTGATGAGCCAGAGCAAAACATTCGCATTTACGGATCGCCATGGCAACCTGAATTCTATTCGTGGGCTTTCAACCTACCACGCAATGGTCCCGGACTAGCAAGCAAGTGGGAAGCCATACCAGCAAACACGGATATACTCATCACACACGGACCAGCGTGGGGATACAACGATACAACACAATACAGACGTGACACGCATTTGGGTTGTGAGCTATTGCGCGAGCGAATTGATGTAATCCGACCGAAAATACACTTGAGCGGTCACATTCATAGTGGAAATGGCTACTACTACGATGGACATACACACCACTTTAACGCATCGGTTTTAAACGAGCGATACAATTACGCAAATTTGCCATTCACATTCAACTGGAACCCAATCACAAACGAAATCATTTGGATATGACCTTGGAGGAATTCAACACAAAATGGAAAAAGAACATAGTTCGGCGATTTCCGGGGCTGCAAATCGATGATCCTAGCGTAATTGAATACTGCGATAAGCGATTTGAGCAATTGAAACAAACGTACCCTGGCTTCAAATGTTCATCCATACACAATCGGTATGGCATTGTTCGATGCAATTTCTCGAGTGCAGAGGAGGACATTGACTTGGAGATGAGCAACGAAATTAGCAAACTACTAAACGAATGAAAAAATATCTACTTTACCTATTTTTGCTCTTGCCCATCCCATGTTGGAGCCAAACCACCATTGCAACCCAGCAATTCTCATCGGTTGCACCATCTGGATGGTCATCCACCACCTCATCGTGGAATTTTGCATACAATGCAGCATCAACTGGCAATTCATTATCCGGTACATATTCAGCAAGATTGTCATCCGCATCCACGGGCAATGGCAAGTACATTTACATTCCAGTTGCAGTAATCACCGGAAACACATACAGAGTGAAATTCTACACAAAGCGGGCATGTGGTGTTACCGTTAACCTAAACGAGACAGCAAATCAAACCACACTCATAGCCACATCATCCGCAACCAATGCCTCGTGTTCATCCAATTTTGGTTCGTGGTATATGTGGGAGGTGGATTTGTTTTCAACATATAGCGGAACCGCATATATTCAAATACTAATTGGCACTGTATATGGTGGGCCTACATCCGTGTATTTAGATGATGTAACCATCACATACACAGAACCCATATCGCTCCCAATTGAGCTACTGTATTTCAAAGCATATGGTAATCCAAAATTCAACCGAATCAAATGGTGTAGCGCAACCGAGACCATGAACTGGTATTTCACTGTGTACCGCAGTGAAGATGGAATGGTGTGGTTACCTATAGCAAAACAACCTGGTGCTGGAACTACATCCAATCAAACGTGCTATCAGCATGTAGATTATCGTGTATCGGATACAATTGTATACTACAAGTTAACCCAAACCGATTTCGATGGTAGCGAACACGAATGTGAAATAGTTTCACTATTTAACCCAATTTCCCCCAAACATATATCCTATGTAATTGACATTGAAGGGAGATACGTTGGCGAGGAATATGTGGGGTGGGTTATTGTTATTTATTCTGATTCATCTACTCATTTGATGTACCAAGAGTGAAATATTTTTGCATGGTATGCGACTTTGATGGAATCCAGTAATATGTATGGGTGTAATGGGGGTATAGCTCAGTTGGTAGAGCACTACACTTGCAATGTAGAAGTCGTGGATTCGAATTCCTCTACCTCCACTCCATTTTGCGCAGAAGGTTTGAATTCTTTTCGGAGGGTTCGAACCTTTCTGTTTTTCCACCATATTTATAATAAAACGCAAAATGGAAACAAAACATTGCCCTAAATGTGGCGAAACAAAAACAATCGATTTATTTCGCAACAACAAGAAACAACCAGACGGGTTGTATCGAATATGCAAAGCTTGCTGCAAGGCATACGAACAAAAAGCATACCGCAATAATCCCAAACGATATATCGAAAGGAGTGTAAAACGCATTCAATCCAACCGGGAATGGATAAACCAATACAAACAAAATGCATCTTGTACCAGATGCAAAGAAGATAGGTGGTGGATCATTGATTTCCACCATATAAATCCAGCTGAAAAAGAATACACTATCAGTGACATAGCAGGGAGATTTCCATATGATATAATCATGAAAGAAATTGAGAAATGCATAACCCTATGCCGTAATTGTCATTACGAATTTCATCATTTGGAACGCACGGAAAATATCAGTTTAGACGAATACTTAAACAACCAACAACATGGAAACTAAAACATGTCCCAAATGCAAGGAAACCAAACAGGTTGAATTGTTTTCCCGCAATAGACACAAAGAGGATGGCCTGCAACGAACATGTAAACAATGTATCCGAGAAGCCGGTATCAAATCATACAACAAAAACAAAAAATCCTATTTGTCACGCGTATCAAAACACAATAAATCTATATTAGACAATGTGAACCAATACAAAGCTAACCAGACATGCCAAAAATGCGGAAACGACAAATACTATTTACTCGATTTCCACCATATTGACCCATCCATAAAAGATGATAATGTCAACACTATAGCCAGGACTAGAGGAAAGCAAGCACTATCGGACGAAATAGCAAAATGTACCATACTATGCAAAAATTGCCACTCCGATTTCCACCACCTCGAACGTACATCCAGTATTACCATATTCGATTATTTACCTAATTTACCTCGAACTGTTTGATTCAGTTTGAACCTTTCCTTTTTTCACCATATTTATACTTGTAATAACTTTAAACAATTTAAAAAAATGGGAATACTCATAAACGGACAAGTTGGATGGCGTAGCGCTACTGTGGTAGGAGCACCATCTGGGGGATGTGGTTATGCAGATACTGATGTATGTAATTTCATCACGGCTGCATCAATCACTGACACAACACAAAAAAACGCAATTAATACCCTGGTAGCACAATTAAAAACATATGGTATATGGACGAAACTAAAAGCGGTTTATCCATTTGTAGGTGGGACTGCTTCAAGTCACAAATTTAACTTGAAAGACCCACGTGATTTGGATGCAGCGTATAGATTGACATTTAATGGTGGATGGACACATTCAAGCACTGGTGCTAAACCAAATGGTACTACAGGATATGCAAATCCATATTACACAAATGTTACGGATAATTCGTCTATGTGGTATTATTCAAGAACTAATAATACAACTAATGGTCTTGAGATGGGTGTATATAATAACCCATACTCAGACACTGCATTGATTGTATATTGGAATGGTGGCTCTAGCGGATATATTAGGGCATTATCCAATGGTTATTCTGGGTTAGACTGGGCTGCAACAACATCCCAAGGTTTTTATGGCGCAAATAGAACTTCATCTACATTAGCCAATTCTTGGCATAATGGTCTTAAAAAAGGTACGAATACAAATACATCATCACAAGACGCATTTACTAAAACATTATTTATTGGCGCATATAATAGTAATGCTGGTGCTACGTATTTTTCAAATAAAGAATCGGCATTTGCATCAATCGGAGATGGTTTAACTGACACTGACGCAGCTAACTTCTACACAGCAGTTCAAACATTCCAAACCACACTAGGCAGAGCAGTATAACCCACTAAACATACACAACAATGAAAGTAAGACAATTAACCGAAGAACAAAAAAATCAATTAGTTGGCCAAACATACGATGGTGTACAATTTTTCAACCCAACACTTGACGCGAACGGTGTATGGTTCATTTCAAACGAGGAAGTAAACAACTGTACACATCAAGGCGTTACCGAATGGATACATGACCTACCTGAAATCGACTACAACCCAGTAGTAAGCGAATTACCATTCTAACCCACACTACATTTCAAAAAAACATTTGGCTCCGCAAGGAGCCATTTGTATGTTTACACATAATTTAAAATAAAACATTTATGTCAAAATCAACAACAAGACAACGAGTAGAAACATTGCAAGGATGGTTAGCATTCATCACCCGCAACACACCTAAAAAAACAACCCGCGTATCACACGAGAGTAAACCATCGCTAGATCAAATCATGCGCGAACACAACAAGTAAACCACAATGAAAGACATCCGCACACTATACCAACAGTACTGCGAATCCCATTCAATCCCATTCAGACACGACAACAAAGTAAATCCATACGATGATACTACATTGTTTTGCCCAGCGGGAATGCAACAATTCAAACCGAAATTCAAAAACCCAGACAACACAACCATAGCAAACATACAATCGTGTATACGTTTGCAGGACATTGCGGAAATTGGAGACGGTACACATTTGTTGCATTTCAACATGCTTGGCTTGTTTTCATTCGGTGAAATGAACATGCAACAAGCGGTTGACTTTTGGATGGAATTCATTGAACGTGTACTCGAAATCAAAGTAGACACAATCACCATTCACCCCCACAAACTGGATGAGTGGAGACACATGTACGATGCGTATCCACACCTCAACATCACCACAGACGAGGAATGTATCTGGTCAGATGGTGAGATGGGTGGCTACTGTACCGAATTTTATGTAAACGGGGTGGAAATAGGCAACATAGTTAACACGTTAGATCAATTCATAGATGTTGGATTCGGCATGGAGCGACTTGAGCTCATGGCAAATGGCGAACAAGTAAAGTCAGCGCTGGATACGCTGCGAGAAACAATCGAGCGCATCATCGACTCGGGCTACAAACCTGGACCACAAAAGCAAGGGTACATTTTACGCAAATTGCTTCGTGAACTGTATGTACAGGGCGGAGAAATGGAGCACCCATTTTTCACCCAAGAGGTGGAACGTCAAGCGAAAGCAAAAGCGCGCTATGAGCGATTGGTAGTTAAACATCCAGGTATGCCAAAAGAGTGGTGGTTCGATACACATGGAGTAGATTTAGATCTCTTGTAAAAAAACGTGATTGCCACATATGTATGTCGTATATTGGTTGAAAACGCATTTAAAACATTAGCCCGAAGTACAAGGGAACGTAAGCAGCGCAAGGCGGTCATTTAGGTGAGTAAAACGAAATTGAGGTATCCTCATTCACCGCACACTCGGCTCCAAAACGTATGTTGGCACAAGTTTGTATGTTTTAGTGGTGCTCTCAGCAAAACATACACATGCTCCGTTAGTGAAGCGGTTAACACGCTGCCCTTTCACGGCAGAAGCGCGGATTCGAATTCCGCACGGAGTACAAATAGTTCGTTGATTTATATTGGAAAACATGTAAGACCCAGGTTCGACTCCTGGCACGTCCACCACAAACCGACAATACATCACACATGGGCGTGTACTTGGATTTGATTGCATGCGACGTACGGTATATTGAGAATTGTTTAACGCTTTAAACGGCAACCAAAACCATATGAGCATTGCTGCCTAGTAGGTAGTTTTACTCAAAGCATTTTACCCATTTGGCTTAGTTAAATGGGAACTGGAAGGGTGGGTGAGTGGTTTAAACCAGAGCACTTGAAATGCTCCGAACTTGAGAAAGTTCCGCGGGTTCGAAACCCGCCCCTTCCTCTGAACTATATAGTGTCTCGGTACGCTCTGATGTTATTTATTCATCAACGACGAGGTCCCGGTAGGCAGAACGCGTCTGATCCTACCCAAATTTATCCCCCCTGTCAATTCCATTTGGCAGGTTTAGATCCTGTGGTCACACCATCAGAACTGCTCACTGGACTTTCTCGTTGCATGGGAAAGCAATGCGTCGCTCGAGCAACCATTGTATAACCGGCACCGCCCCCAACCATACCCACAGACGTGCGGGTTTTTGGTTGGGGTTTTTAATTTAATTCAATTTATGGTATTGCTAATTTATTTCGGGTTTGTTGGTTTAGTGGTGGTGTTAGCCGCGCTAGTGAAAGAACTCATCGAACGAATCAAAAAACGCTTGTTTTAGCAGATATCCATTCGTATATTGTGGTTATAATTTAAAACAAAATGGTTATGAAACGAAACACACTCACCTATTTCTTGCTGTTTTTGCGCAGAAATGGTTTCCTTTGCCGCATCCCACGCCGCAAACCATCCAAACTACTCATTTCCCACACTGTATACCCAGATGTGCAATTGTCTTCAATTGACACTGAAGTACACATTTACCTGCAAAACAAGAAGTCATCCGCAAAAAATTGCGTATTCAACGTAATGACACGCTCTTGTGTGTGTGGTATATCACTGGACAAATTTGGAGAAAAAGGTTGCCCCAACAAAGCAAACAAGTAGAATATTTATACGTAAACATTTAGCTATATGGAGGCAACACAAATGGTACTAGCCGAATATTTGTTGAGCTATATAGCCAGACACCCAAACTAAACACGCATGAAGGACAAAATACTACTTATCGACATTGACGGAACAATATGCTGCGATATACGCAACGAAGATTCGCATTTATTTCCAGAAGCCAAACCATACGATGGTGCAGTAGAGCACATTAACCGATGGTTTGAAAATGGCAACACAATCATATTCTTCACCGCACGTGAAGAAAAAGACCGCACCGTTACAATCCAGTGGCTGAACGACCATAATTTCAAATTCCATAATTTAATCATGGACAAGCCACGATGCAAAGACGGACAGGAATATGTGTGGATAGACAACAGACCTGTACGCGCGGTAACATACAAGGGCATGTGGGGCGAATTTGTACCACAAACGCACATGATCATGACCTTTGGGAACATATCAAGTAACTAATAAACCCAACATAATATGAAATCAGTTTTGAACAAGGAAAACGTTGTATCAACGTTAAACAAGGTAAAGCAATATGTCATTATTGCCGTTGCATTAACAATTGGATTTTTCGTGGGTAATTACACTCACAAAATCGAATTAAACACCAAGATGTCAAAAGACATATACCGCGATAACCCATATCGCAATATGCGTTCTACAAAGGATATTTCCATTGCTGTAGATGAACACAACGAATTGTTGTTAATCAATAAGCAAACCGGCAAATATCAAGTGTACTCAGACTCAATTGGAATGTGTATATTCAGGATGTACTCGTACCGAATTTACCAAAAAGCAACACAACAATGAAACCAATCAAATTTTTACTAGTGGCCACCATAGTTATGGTGGTACTGGTAGCATTCAGGAAACCCCATCCGGCGGATTCAACCCAAACCACCCCACCACCATCCAGTAAACCACAAACACACAAAGATCCACCGTGCCTTCAAATGTACTACCATATTGAACGATACGCTGATTCATTCAGAATACCGAAGCGATTCGCATACGGTATTGCATATAGTGAAACACGATACGAGGGTCCATTCCACTGGGAATACAACCATGCAAAATCATCCGGTTCGGGTGCATATGGTCCCATGCAAATATTGCTCTCAACAGCATATAGTGTAAACCGGGAGAGGGTAACCGTACATAAACTACGCAACGACATTGGATACAATGTGATGACCTCAATGAAATTGTTGCGCAAATTGCACAACAAGTACGGAGACTGGAAAACCACATTTGGTGCATACAATTGTGGCTATCCTTGTGTAAATGGATATGCAGTTAAAATATACAATCACAGAATACAATGGAAGTAAAAAAAGTAATATGCGTAGATGACAGTAATCTACCAGAGGGAGCGTACCTCATGTTTGACATGGAATACGAAGTGGAACACGAATACGTGAACGCGTTAGATCAGCGAGTATACATTATTAAAGGCGCAGTAAACGAGGGAACCACCAAGTGGGGCATGCGCTGGATAGGCTATCGAGCAGATCGCTTCAGATGCGTTGAATACGATTACGCGGAAAGTTACGAACACAATTACGCATTAAATTAAAAAACCTAGGCTCCGTTACGGAGCCTTTGTATATTCAATTAAAAATCAAAGTTATATGAAACGAATTGCACTTGCGATAACCCTCCTCACCCAACCCATACGCGGGCAGGACACGCTAGAGCAAACCCTATCCAATTCAATTGGTGGTAGTGCAGCTAGTCATACAAAACAAATCAACTTTACAGCCAACGGAGACAATTCACACAAATACAAATCGTACGCGTTATCCAACCAAACCAATTATTCGGTTTCGTGGGTGGATAGGAAGGTAGCAGAGGAAATATCCCACAAATCCAATTTGACCCGAGGTAAATGGTTTTGCCTCTACATGTTCACCCATTCGTTAACCCGTAAAATAGACTACGACAATTCAATTGGTGTGGGGTATGTACATTGGTGGGAAAATATATCACTTTCATATGGTGTGATGTATGGACGAACTATTTATACAACCTTACCCAATGTAAACGTGCTTAGACACTCAATACGAGCTAAAGCAACACACAAATGGGTAACCATAGAATACTACATTCAACCAAATATCAACATGCTGAGCGATCTCATAGTCACTGGATACACTAAACTTAATTTATTCCAGGGTAAAATAGTTGGTCTTTCCGTGGTAGATGTCGTAAATTTCCGCAGTAACAGTAATACCAAATTAATTCACACAACCAGTTTAACCATAAATTTAAACATAAAATACAAAGTTATATGAAAAAAATCAAAGTATCCCACGAAACTCCATTTTCACTACTTGAAAAAAGCCTCGAATTCAATGACATGCAATATGCTTTGCCGCATTTGCTAGAGGACAACAAGAAATACCGTGAATTTTTCTTCAAATGTCAAAAGAACGGTGTCGAAATATACCTCGACAATTCATTGCATGAACTTTCATATGCGATGCCCGATAATACATTAGTTAAATGGACAAACATACTAATGCCATCTACATTTTTCGTTCCGGACGTGTGGGAAGACTACGATGCATCAGTTGTAAACGCGAGAAGATGGGCACAATTGCCGGTTCCAATTAAAACCACAAAATGTGCCGTAGTTCAAGCAAAATCATTGCACGAGGCAATGCTGTGTGTGCAAGCGTACCGTGATTTAGGATACACTAAATTCGCATTCTCATATGGTGCATCGTACTACAATGAGCTATGCCCACACACAAACAAAGACTTCGGTAAAGCAATCGGGCGATTCACAGCCATATCCAGAATGCGAGAAGAGGGAATATTGCGCGATTCAGATCGTGTACATTTACTAGGCACTGCATTTCCATACGAATTTGGACTATACAAAGACATGCCATTCATCGAATCAATCGATACATCAAATCCAGTTATGGCCACACTTGAGGGTTCCATTTACACTGACATGGGCTTAACCAAAAAACCAGTGGCAAACATGAACAATTTTCAAGACATACACATTGATGATGTAAACCTGGATTTACTCGAGTACAATGTGCGTAGATTTCGCGAGATAAACGGGCTCTAATTTGGAGCCCATATTTTTATTTCGTATATTCAATATAAAGCAAGTAAAACGAAATGGTTTTACTTTAAATTTAAAACAATATAGGTTATGGAATCAAGAGAAACATTTTTGTCGTTGTACGACTATTTAGGTAAAGCAGCTGGACCTGAACTTGGAAAAAAAGTAGCGGCAGCAGCTAGAAAATCGCGTTTGAACTTAAAAACACGCGCTGTATCTAACCCAACATACGCTGGATTCGTGTATTTGTACCCGAAAGATTTCCTGGACGCATTCTTTGGAGATACACACCCAGATGATGCACCATCAGTAGGTGATATGCAAGACTATGATTTACCATTTTAAACATGTATAAACTGTTGGACATACTGATGGAAACACGTATATTTGAGTTAGCATATCATCGCAAAAATGCTATGGACAAAGTACGCGACATCAGCCTCAACACAAGCATGGAATTGCTCAAAATACTAATGTACAAAGACTCCCGCAACCAAAACCATTGGCGCGGTAAATTTGATGGGTGGATGGCTGGAATCAAACGTTATTCCAAAGGTACCCTAAAAGTACATGACCTGTTCAATTTGCTATGGGTGGAGCCATTGGGTGAAATAGACCAATTGGAAGATTTGATTAGCATGGTTGAAGCCGATTACTATACACCATCATACCATATCGACTACAATGATTTACCCGCATTGCACAACCAAATGAAAAATATATTTGCGGATATATCCAGGGATATAGTAAACAATAAACGCATAACTATAAACAATTACATATGAAACAAGAAAAAAAACACGCCGTAGTTTCACTGAGTGGGGGAATGGATTCAAGCACATTACTGCTACGTTGCTTAAAAGAATTCGATACTGTAACCGCTATTTCATTTGACTATGGTCAAAAACATAGAGTAGAATTGGAACGCGCTCAATCGTTGGTAAACTATTTAAACTCAAAAGAAGACATATACATTAACTATCGCGTAATCAAATTAGACGGTTTAGTTGATTTACTTAACTCTACATTAGTGGAAGGTGGTGCAGATGTGCCTGAAGGTCACTACGCTGAGGAAAACATGAAAGCAACTGTAGTTCCAAACCGCAACAAGATATTTGCTTCCATCACTCAAGCAATCGCTTTATCCGTAGCAGACAAAACAGGCGAAACATGTGACATTGCGTTAGGTATCCATAGCGGTGACCACTCTGTTTATCCTGATACTACTGAAGAATTTAGACAAGCAGATACACATGCATTCAGAATAGGCAATTGGGGCTCAGAAAACGTTGGTTTCTTTACACCATACATGGAGGGAGACAAATTTACTATTCTACAAGACGGAGAAACGTTATGCCGTGAGTTAGGACTGGAATTTAATGAAGTATATAAACGCACAAATACTTCATACAAACCATACCCATCTGGTAATTCAGACTACAAATCAGCATCTTCAGTTGAACGTATTGAAGCATTCATCAAATTAGGTAAACCCGATCCAGTACAATACGAAGACGAAACTGGTGAAGTAAGTTGGGAGGTAGCCCGAGCACATGCAGAACATGTATTAGCTTCACACAATTCGTAATCATTACTAAACATACAAAAACATGAACCAACCAGATCCAAAAATGCACCAAATCGTTAGCTTCGTGAAATCCGGAGCACGTATAGTCGGATACGTGTTGATATTAATAGACATTAACATGGCCGTATCTACATTAGTATTATCCGAGGTAATCGGTATTGTAGAAGAACTTGTATAGCTCAAAACAAATTTGTATATTAAAACAAAAAACAATATGTCAACATTTACATCATCAAAATTATACGATGGGTATTCTACATGCTTCAGACAATGGGGAGCAGATGGTACTCATTGCAAATTCCTCCATGGATATGCGGTTTCGTTTCGCGTATGGTTCGAAGGCGAACTAGATCACCGCAATTGGGTGATGGACTTTGGTGCAGCAAAACGCGCAAAACATACAATTGAGGGCATGAACCCAAAAGACTATTTCGCGTACTTGCTAGACCACACTACCATCATCGCAGAAGACGATCCGTATTTAGAGCATTTCAAGCAAATGGATGCAGACGGAATCATCCAACTACGCATACTACCTATGGTAGGATGTGAGCGTTTCGCTGAACATTTATACAATGTAATTAACAACTGGACACAAGCTGAAACAGACGGGCGTGTTAGAGTATCTAAAGTAGAAGTATATGAACATGAACGAAACTCAGCATCGTATGAGGGGTAGTAAGCCCCCATACACTAACACTACGGACAATCTATATACATTTCTGTTAATAGCTATGTCCCTGGAAGCACATCTAAACATCAACATAACAGATGATGAATGGGGTGAAATTTCAGACATAGACGATATTATTGAATTAGTAAACGAAAAATTAAGTTAACATATGGATGGTCAAACAGTTAGACAGTACGGAAATGTTCAATTAGCTTGGACGACCACAACCACATGGGATATTTATTTCCCTCAACCACTGATAGTAAAATACATCATCACATGAAACAACTAATTTACTTTTACGGCACATTTTGCAATCCTTGCAAATCGTTCCGCCCCACCATTGACACAATAAGCAGGGAATACCCAGTGCGATACGTTGATGTCGATCAAGAACCACAACTTGTAACAGAGTATGGAATTCGTTCAGTACCCACAATTGTGGTAGTGGAAAATGGACGCCCAGTTGGAAAACAATCGGGCGTGCTGACAGAAGGTCAGTTGCGTGGTATGTTAAATTAATAGATGACCCCAATTTGGGGTCATTTTTATCCATATACTTTCCATATCATTCACCATATGTATAACTAAAATTAAAACATGGGAAATTTAACCTTGCGTTCCGTTAAAGGATCTGCACTTACACATACAGAATTAGACAATAACTTCAGATATTTCACTGGTTCACACGCCATTACTGGCTCACTTACCGCATCTGATGGTTTTGTAGGAAATGTAGTTGGTACAGCTTCATATGCTACATTAGCTGTAACTGCATCATACGCTATTAGCGCGTCATATGCTACAACCTCATCATATGTTAAAAATGCACAAACAGCAAGCTACGTTGCAAACGCGGTATCCGCTTCATACTCCACAACATCCAGCTACGTTGAACTTGCATCCAGAATCCCAACTGTTGCATATGTCCCTACATCATCAGCAGATGAAGGAACCATAGTTGGTTCATGGGCTGGATCAGCATATTCACTATATGTTTACATTGGTGGAGGTTGGAGAAAATTTGAATCAACCCCATAATTTAAAACAAACACATTCAAAAAATATTTGGCTCCGCAAGGAGCCATTTGTATCTTTAATCAAAAACAGTTATATGAGTGAAAAGAAACTAGGTCGCGTTAGCGACTACAATAAAGTACTACCGGTACTAGAGTTATATCGAGCAGTTCAATCCGAAGGATCGCGATTTGGTCGCCCCACAATCATTGTTCGTACCACTGGATGCACGCACAGGTGTTGGTTTAACGGGGGTGGATGGTGTGATTCATGGCAAACTTCCATACACCCAGAGAAAGGGCAATACACATTCAACGATATCGTTAAAATGTACGAGGACAATCCACAGATACATGAAATGATGATCACTGGTGGTTCCCCTACAATGCATGGTGATTTAGTGAATGAATTAATGTATTTTGCTCGCGAGCACAATATATTTGTTACCATTGAAACTGAAGGATCCCATTTTTTACCTACGGATCATCCAATTGATCTAATTTCATTGTCACCTAAATTTTCAAACAGTGTACCTAAAATAGGTGTGCCTACACCACAAGGTAAACCAACCGATCAGAAAATGATCGACCAGCACAACAAATTTAGACTAAACGTGAGCGCTATTAAACAAACCCTGGCATACCACAAAGACTACCACTACAAGCCAGTGTGGGATGGAACCGATACCAATTTAATTGAAATTGAGGCATTCAGGGTACAATTAAACATCCCACGAGACAAAACATTCGTCATGCCCGCAGGAGATACCCGAGAGGAACTCATTCGCATGTACCCTATTGTATTTGAGATGTGTGCTGAAAAAGGATACAACATGACAGGACGCGATCACATAATCGCATACAACAAAGAACGCTATGTCTGACCCACAAAACACAATTTAGTTATGAACGAATTAATAAGCAAAGCATCCCTCAACCACCACGTGCGAAAAATAGGTGCCACCATCACCAAAAAACACCAACCAGACATGAACAATGTAGTGATGGTATGTTTATTGAACGGCGCATTTGTATTTTTCGCCGATTTAGTTAGACAAACTCACTTAAATATCCAGTGCGATTTCATGCGCGTTAAATCATACGATGGGCAGGAACAATCCGAGATACAAATACTCAAAGACGTGGAAACGGATTTGACTGGAAAACACGTGTATATCGTTGATGACTTTTTCGACACGGGCAATACTATGAACGCTGTTTATTCCCACTTACAATCGCATAATCCTGCGTCGTTAACGGCGGTTACTTTACTTAAACGCTACCGTTGTAAACGTCCAACCTACCCATTCATATATGGCATTGAAATCAAAAAAGACTGGGTGTTTGGTTACGGGTTAGACAATATTGGATACTGTCGAAATTTATCATCCATTTTCAAAGTTTAGCTTGGATACCGCAATTCAATTTAGTATATTTACATAAAAACAAGAACATATGAGTAGAAACGAAAAGACAGTACGAGTGGAAGACCTCGAAATTGCAACACCTGGATTTGCAAACGGTATTTCCACACAATTGAAAGCATTGCTAGACTCTGGTGAGCACCGTTCACTAAACGATGAAGAAAAAAGCGCCATCATCGAAGATGCAACAGTACATTTCGGTAATTTTTTAACAGCATTGGGTTGCAATTGGCAAGAAGACCCGAATTCATCAAACACTCCGCGTCGTGTCGCTAAAGCATACGTAAACGATTTATGGGCTGGTCGATATAACATCATGTCACCAGTTACATCGTTCCCACACGACGGATACCAGGGTATCGTGCTAGAAAAAAACATAGCATTAACCAGCCAGTGCTCGCACCACCACCAAACAATCAAAGGTGTTGTGCACATTGCATATATCCCAGGCAAGGATGGGAAAGTGATAGGTTTATCCAAACTTAACAGAACAGTTGAGTTGTATGGTCGCCGCGGTGCTATACAAGAGCAATTAACCGTTGCCATCCACAACGCTATCAACAAGATATGCGAAGGTAATATTGGCGTTATGGTAGTAATTGACTCTGCACATAATTGTGTCTCGTGTAGGGGGGTGAAGCATCAAGGTGCATCCATGGTTACATCTGAGGTATCTGGTGTATTTGCTAACCACGACAAAACAGCAAAGCAAGAAGTAATGGAAATGATTAAATTAAAATAGACATGAAGAAAATATTTCAGCAATTAGCAGATTTCAGTGTTGGCTTGCACAAGTCAAACTATGTACCATTCATTTCGGAAGTGGAAGAATTCAATACGTTAATGGGAAAAGAATGGCAGAACAGAACCACCCCAACCATTAACCCAGATGACGCAAAGTTTGTAGTTGATTTTATCCAGGAAGAACTTGATGAATTGAAAGAATCCATTGCGGACAATGATATAGTGGGGATATTCGATGCATTGTTAGACATCACATACGTTTGCACTGGAAATGGTGCATTGGTATTCGGTTTGAAAGATAGATTTTTGGAAGGATATGCAGAGGTGCAAGCCTCTAATTTATCCAAAATATGTATGACCGAAGAGGATGCCATAGAAACGGTTAAAGTACGCTCTGAGCAACAAGGTCGCCCATGCCACTTCGAGAAAGTAGGAGACGGATATGTTGTATATCGCGATGATATGAAAGTCATGAAAAACGTAAAATACTTCAGCCCGAACTTAACGCAATTCTTCACACAAGACGAAATTAACAATTGTAAATTAAAATAAACCAAACATACATGAGAACAACACAACAAATTTTAGCAGATTTGAAACACACCACTGAATGGTCCCAACCAAATATCAAATACGGTGAAACAATGGCACTAATCAATGAACTAGAAGCGGTATTGAACGAAGTTAAAACCACAATCGACAAAGCATCTAAACCAGCCAAAGCTGAACCAGTTGCTGAAGTAGCAGAGGTAGTAGAAAAAACAGTAGCTACACCTAAAGCAAAAGCAACACCTGCGAAAAAGTAACATATTTATATCTAAACACACAATCATGAACAAAGAAACACTAAGAATGCAAATGTTGGCGGGTGTAATCACTGAAAGCCAGTATAAACAAAAATTGAATGAAGAGTATGTTGTATCTGTAGCTGATCATCTAAATTCAAATAAGGATGAATTTTTGGAGAAACTATCACATAAAGGTGAACTTTATGGAATTGATTATAGCTCTTTCTTCCCATTTGAACAAACTTCAGATAAAATAGCAACATCAACTGGAGGAGATGGGGTTATCCATGCCGCGTATACAACAGATGACCTATTCAACTCCCACCCAGAAGATGAAGGGATGGATGTTAAATTAGATGGAAAAAATATCGTCTTTGGAACCCCTGATGGTTTGTGGTAATCAATAATCTTCATACAATTTAATTCAAAAGCTTGGCTCCGCCAGGCTTTTTTTGTATATTCCAATAAAATTCAAGTTATGTTTCAAAGTGTATATTTTTCACGCAACGGAGAAGACGCATACCACTACTTTCTCCGCGATGACAAGGGTGGTATAAACAAATTCCAGTACCGTCCAACCGTATACAAGTTAGACGAATATGGTGAGCATACAACCCTATTTGGAGACAAGTGTTCCCCTATTTCCGGCAAATACGATTGGAAGGACCCCACCATATTGGAAAAAGACATAGACAAAGAACTCGTTTTGTTGCGCGATTTATACTACGAGACAGACGATATGCCATCCTACCACAATTTGGTATACCTGGATATCGAAATTGAAATCATTGGCGCACTTAACCCAACCACCATTCGTGAAGCAAATGCGGAAATAACCGCAATTGCATTAATTGATGCAACCACAAAGGAAAAGACATGTTTCATTTTGGACAAGCAAAATCAAATCCAGGAAGTATCTGCGGACGGTAAATCGGTTGTACCATGTATCGATGAAAATACGTTGCTACGTAAATTCCTAAACAAGTGGGAACAAATGGATCCAACCATATGCGTTGGCTTCAACTCGGACTATTTCGATATGCCATATTTGTACTATCGCATTAAAAAACGTTTGGGTGATGATGTATATCGCTTATCCCCAATTGGTAAAATTGACGAGAATCCAAACAATCCGAATTCACCAATTCGCATTGGTTTAATCAATTGTCTGGATTTCATGTTGTTACTTAAAAAGTACATCATGAAAGAAGAACCGTCGTACAAGTTGGGAGACATTGGCGAAAAATACGCCAAGTTAGGCAAAATTGAATACAATGGTAACCTGGATGCATTATTTCGGGAAGACCCAAACAAATACATAGACTACAACATTCGCGATGTTGAGATATTGGAAGCGTTGGAAGACAAATTGAAATTCATCGAGTTAACCATATTGATTTCACATTTGTGTCACACTCCATATGAATCGATATATTTCAACACCATACTGAACGAGGGAGCCATATTAACTTACCTAAAGCGAAAAGGAATTGTTTCACCTAACAAACCTACCACTACAAATCCTAGCATACGTGAGATTGAGGTGGGTGATTTAGTGGTACATCAGCGTGGTACCCCCACGATTGAAGGGCATATCCACAGCATAGAAGGGCATAGCGTTATAGTTAAAACAATTTCAGGCTCATTCATGCAACGTAAACTTCATACTGTTAGAAAGAAAGAAGGATATGCTGGGGGGTATTTGCTTCCACCTATGGTTGGGCTTCATAGTTGGCTTATAAATGCGGATTACGCATCACTGTATCCTTCCATAATTCGTTCACTCAATTTAGGTATCGAAACAATCAAGGGTAGAATTGTAATTGAAAATCCAAACTACAATTGCTGGTGCAGTTACGAAGAGTTGAAAGAAGAAGATCCCGATAAGGTATTAACCATAGAAAAAATTAACCGGAAAAACTATACCCTCAAACAAGGGAAAATATCTGCGAAGGATCTAATCGAACTCATACACAAAAACAACTGGACTATATCAGCCAACGGGGTTATATTCTCAACCGATAAACCCAGTATTGTATCTGAACTTTTAGCTGACTGGTTTAGACTCAGACAAGAATACAAGAAAGTAATGAAAGATGCATATAATTCAGGTGATTTTGAAAAAGGTAAACTGTATAACCAAAAACAACACTCAATCAAAATCTTACTGAACAGTGTATATGGGTGCTTTAGTATCAATTCATGGCGCTATACGGATGGATATAAAATGTGCTCATCAGCCATAACCACATTCGGGCAACGCTCCATCCAGGAAACCATAAGATATGCGAACAAACTTATCGAAAGTGAATACTTGTAGCATATTTTACCATATGTATAACCGTACGAGACATTAAAAACGCAACATATGGGAAAACGACTTACATTGGATGAAGCTATTCAAAAATCAATAAACGTTCATGGAAACAAATACGATTATTCGTTAATTACTGAATACAAGGGAGTAATGGAAAAATATCCCATAGTATGTCCCACTCATGGGATGTGGGAGGTGTCATTAGATAACCATATTACTAAAAAATCAAAGTGCCCCAAATGTGTTGGAAAATACCATACATTTACAGAAAAAATAGAAACCGCAACTAAAATACATAAACATATATATGATTATTCATTGATTACTTCGGATTTTCAAACTATGGACAAAGTTCCCATCACCTGCAAAAAACATGGTGTATTTGAGATGCTTTGGACTAACCATGTACACGGTAAACAAGGATGTCCTAAATGTAAACCCCATAGAAAACCTATTTCACTCGACGTTCTTAAACAAAGAACTGTTGAGTTGGATTTAGGTTACACATACGACTGGGATTCATATACTGGATATTTTGACAATACATTTAGGATTGAATGCTCTCAACATGGGTGGTTCAATCAACAACTTTCAAACCATCTGCAAGGGCAGAGATGCCCCAAATGTAGCTGGAGTAAAGGAGAGGAATCTATAGAGTTATTTTTACAAGCAAAAAATATTCCGTATATTACTCAGAAAACATTTGATGGTTGTAGGAATCCAAACACCAACAGTATTTTGCGATTTGATTTCTTCATCCCCCATTTGAATTTATGTATTGAATTTGATGGTGAATTACATTATAAACCAGTTAAATTTTTTGGGGGGCAAGAATCATTTGAAAAAGCCCAATTTTTAGACCAAGTGAAAAATGATTTTTGTACCCAAAACAAAATCAATTTACTTCGAATATCCTACATGCAGTTTAATGATATAGACAAAATACTAGAAAATATAGTTATATGAAATTTAACGTAGAAGAATTGAATTCCCATGTGCGTGGAAGCGACACCGACTCATTAATTATAGGACTCGAATCCATTTTGAGACGCCGAATCCCGGACTACGAAAACACATCAGACGATACCATAATTGAAGAAGTAAAGAAACTCCAATCATCCATAGGCGATAAACTAAACGACTTCCAAAACGACATAGCATCCAGGTGTTTTAATTCCACCCAACACTATTTGGATCTTAAACCAGAATATATCATCAAACGAGTATACTGGTCGGGTAAACGCAGGTATGCACAATATATAATAGACAAAGAGGGCGTTAAGGTAGAGGAGTTGGACACTAAAGGTTTGGATTTGATCAAATCAAACTTCCCTCCTCTATTCCGCAACTTCGGCGAGAAGGTAATCAAGGACATACTATTTGGTAAATCAAAAGCAGACATAGACCAAGACGTACTCGCATTTAAATCATCACTCAACACGATAGACTGGAAGCATTTACTCAAACCAACCGGACTTAAAAAACTAGGCGAGTACATTGAACGCGCACCCATGCCCGGTGAGTTATTCTCGACACTCAAGAAAAAATGCCCTGTCAACACTAAAGCCGCCATCATCACGAATGATTTCATTCGCTTCAAAAAACAATCCGCAAAATACCCGGAATTTTCACTTGGAGACAAAATGTACTACGCGCAACTCAAACCAAACCCATACAAGATTGATGTAATTGGATTCAATGGCTACAATGATATGCCAGAAATAACCGAAATCATAAACAAATACATCGACCGTGAAGGACTATTCGATTCAATCATGCGCAATAAACTTGAAACACTATATTCAGATATAGGTTGGGAGTTACGCATGAACACATTCGTGGACGATTTCTTCAATTTTGGCTAGGATACCCAGCTTTCCATTCGTATATTATATTCAAAAATAAGTTATATGGTTAATAAATTAATTTTCAAATCAGTTATAGACAAATATCATTTGGGCGAGAACGAATCCGTTAAATGGATCACTCGCAACAAGCAACTCACAGTTGACTTCATGTCACTAAGTAAAGAGGTAATTGGCCGTGTAGTACATGATGAATTTGATCTAGAGGACAGTGATTTAGCCATATTTGACACGAAAAAACTACTTAACTTAATTAGCATCACCTCAGGTGATTTACTTCTCACCCTTGAGAAAACAAAATCAACCTTCACCAAACTCCATTTAGCCGATAATGCTTTCAACTTGACGTATGCATTAGCAGATCCCCTCCTCATAGGCAAAGTCGGCACAGTAAATTCACCTGAATGGGATGCTACAGCAACAATACAACCAGAGGACATAGCTAATCTAGTGAAAGCAAAAGGTGCACTAGGTGATGTAAACAACATGCTCATTTCCACTGGAGCCGATTCAAACGGCGACGATATTATCCTATTTACATTTGGCGATGAGAACGGCCACAACAACAAAATCACATACCAGGTATACGCTGAAATAAGCCCATCGGATGTTTCCATCCCATTCAACTCAGATGCGTTCCGTAACATATTGCACGTGAATAGGGACATGACTGATGGTAAAATGTACTTGAGCTACAAGGGTTTGATGAAACTCGAATTCAAATCACCCACTACATCCAGCGAATACTATTTAATTCGCAAAGAAAAAACTACATTTTAATATGTATAATCAAATAAATTTGGCTCATCCAATCAGTTTTCGTATATTCAGTTATAATTTAAAATATAGTTATGGTAGAAACAACAACTAAACGCAAGGGCCGTCCGGCTCGTGACACAAACAACGTAGACACTCAATCAAACGTGTGCATCATCACGGATCCTGCAATGGAACCATTTTACATTTCAAAAGACAATTCAAATTTCACCGTAATCGAAAAAACCACAGTTAAACGTGGATTCAGAGGTGCTGTTGCATCTGGGAAAGACACTGAAAATGTAATTGGATACTATAGTAGCTTCAAAAATGCATTAAATGCAATCGCAAAACAAAAATTCTATGTAAACAAAGGACACTATTCCTCCATCCAGGAATACATCGGTACATGGAATGAAGTAAAAGACGGAATCAATAATTTATTAAACAAAGTAGAAATATGAGCAGTGAAATGATTTTCGAACCTCTATTTGACGCAGTTATCGTTAAACCATTAGAGACAGAAGAAACAATGTATGGCTCTATCGTAATACCAGACGCTGGTAAAGATAGAAACCCAAAAGGAACAGTAGTAGCAGTTGGACCAGGTTCACACACCGTAACTGGAACATTCATCGAAACGGTACTAAAAGTAGGCGATGTGGTGGTTTTACCAACACAGGGCTTCACTAAAATCGAGCACGATGGAGTAGAGTATTTTGTAGGTAATGAGAAAACAGTTCTATCTAAAATTAAATAAAGTTATATGAGTAAACAAATCAAACTTGGTGCTGAAGCACGTAAAAAATTAGCAAACGGAATCGATACATTAGCAGACGCTGTGGTATCCAGTTTAGGCCCGCAAGGTAGAAACACAGTATACTTCAATGACGGTGTTGCTGTATCAACAAAAGACGGTGTATCTATCGCGAAACACATTTCGGAATTGGAAGATCCAATCGAAAACTTGGGCGCGCAAATGATCAAGCAAGCCGCAATCAAAACAGCAGACAATGCGGGTGACGGTACAACTACATCCACATTATTAGCTCGTGAAATCGTTAAGCAAGGTTTGCAACGTTTAAACGAGGGTGGAAACGCAGTTGAAATCAAACGCGGTATCGACGATGCAGTAAAGCAAGTAATCGAATCACTTAAACAAAACTCGGAAAAAATCACTTCGGAAGAGCAACTTGAGCAAATCGCTTCCATATCTGCAAACAATGACCCAGAAACTGGTAAATTGATTGCTCGCGCAATGGAGAAAGTAGGCCGTGAAGGTGTGGTACACATCGAGGAATCTCGCACTGGCGAAACATACCTGGAGGTAGTTGAAGGTATGCAATTTGACCGTGGCTACAAGTCACCATATTTCGTTACCAACAACAACAATATGTCAGCTGTATTAACTGACGCGTTAGTGTTGATCGCTGACCATAGATTCACACAAGTGAAAGAATTGCTACCTATTTTAGATGGTGTAGCTCGCACTGGAAAATCGTTACTTATCATCGCGGAGGACATTGACGGTGAAGCGCTAGCAACACTAATTGTAAACAAAATGCGTGGTACATTAAAAGTGGTAGCTGTTAAAGCACCTGACTTTGGCGACCGTAGAAAGTTGATCTTGGAAGATATCGCTGTATTGACTGGCGGTACCGTATTCGACAAAGACAAGGGTATGAAATTGGACAAATTCCAGGACGAGTGGTTCGGTAAAGCGCGTACAATCACTGTAACCAAAGAACAAACCACAATCGTGGATGGTCAAGGTGCAGAGGAAACAATCACTAAACGTGTGGAAGAGTTGGAAGCACAAATCGATAAATCAACCACTCCATTTGAAACTGAAAAATTGCAGGAACGTTTGGCAAAATTCATTGGTGGTGTTGCTTTAGTGCACGTAGGTGGAAACACTGAAACCGAAATGAAAGAAAAGAAAGACCGTGTAGACGATGCATTGCACGCAACTAAATGTGCTTTGGAAGACGGTATTGTTCCTGGTGGTGGTACAGCATTATTATATGCTAGAGAAAACATCAAATTCACTGAGGACGCAAGTAGTGATTTCGTTTACGGTCAAAACATCGTATACAAATCTTGCGGTAAACCGTTTGAGCAAATCTTAACCAACGCTGGATATGATCAAGTTGATTCAATCATTTTATCGCGCCAATTACGCGATGGAGACGCGAAATGGAGCGGATACAACATCAAAACAAAATCCATCGTAGACATGAAAGAAGCAGGCATACTTGACCCAACCAAAGTAACCCGCAACGCATTATTGAATGGATCCAGTATCGCAGGTACTATTTTATTAACCGAGTGTGTTATCGTAGACAAGCCAGAAGACAAGAAAGAAGACGGTGGCTACGATCCATCTCAAATGATGATGTAATATGGAAACACAGGTAGTAGAAACGTTGGAGTTGTTAGCAAATCGCGTTAAAGGCAAAGGTGATTCTTGGATCTTGGTAGGCGACACTAAAAAAGTGGTACACCCATCACTAACCGATACACTTGAGGCATGGTTTGACAAGAATCAAGAACAAGTTGAATTTCGTTTAGCTCCACTCGACAGTAAGCTATATGTCATTCGAACTGAGGAAAAAGCAATCGAACCTGAACCTGTAAAAAGATACAATTTATACGGTGACGCTATTTAACAGCGTCACCTTTTTGTATATTTATACATAAACACACATACAAATATGAAACTATTCGATATAATCCGTGAAATGGATGGAGAAGAAGATGGAATGAAAGGCCTTGGCCGCAACAGTTACGACTTAACTATCCAATCAACAGAGACACAAGCAGCCATAGACGCATTAAACAACATAGACAACTATGGTCCATATGCACAAAGTTTACGTGACCCGGAAGCCATTAAGAAAGTATTTGGCCCATCAAATGACAATGAAAAATTAGGGGCATTATTAAAACAATGGGGTGGGCTAGATAAAGAAAAAAAAGAAGAAAAAATACTAGATATAGCAAGACGCCACCCAGAAGCATTCGACAAATCAAAAGAAGAGTGGGAAACTGCTGGTGGTGAAGGTGATTTTATTGAATATTTAATTTCTACCGAAGACCCATTACCTAAGACATTGAGAGGTCCTAAAGGGAAACACTATTTCCCATTGAAAACACCTGCAAACCTGAAAAAATACAGTGGTAAAATGGAGGAAGGCGTTCACTACATTGTAAACGGAGACGAGATCACATTCCCACAAAAAGACAGCCCGTTTGCAACTAAAGCATACCTTGAGAAAGTAGTCAAAACAATCATGGACAATGCTGGAGTGAAATATACGGTATTGAAAGTTGAACCAAAAGACACTGAAACTGTACCTGGCGCAACCAAAGCAGCACCATCTGAGGCAACCGTTTCATTTAAAGTTACATTGGACCCAGCTAAAATCAAAGGTAAACGTGCCGAAATCAACAGCATCATCCAGCGTTTAAAAAACACATACGACAAAAACTTCGAATATTCAAATAACGTAATCACCATAAACAAAGTGAAAAACCAGCAGGTGAAATTGGATTTGATCAAATTGTTTGCTCCGTATGCACTTAAGGCTACACCAACTGTAAACGAGGAATTCTTGCGCATGCAAAAATTGGCTGGTGTTATTACTGAAGCGGAATATAATGAATCAGTACATTTGTCAACCATTCAAGATTTTTCTGAGCGAATATCATCCGGTGTATCTAAAATCAAACAAATGTTAAAAGATGAAGGATTTAAAATTTAATTTAACCGAGGATATCAAGGAAGTGGATGGTGCTATCCATTATTTAGAGAGTATAATAAAACAATTAAAAGCAGAAAACAAACTACCTATTAATATCTTGCGTGAAATTGAAGTATTTTATTCTGGTACTATTATTCCATATATGGAATATTACTATATAACTGGAAAAGAAATAGATGACCATTA
>Ga0247723_1000058_pt1 | contig 63424 bp, 70 predicted proteins | sample MSEWelMarce5H_FC_FD_189079 | JGI IMG/M metagenome (GOLD analysis project Ga0247723, IMG submission 189079) | Subsurface sediment microbial communities from gas well in West Virginia, United States - MSEEL Well Study Marcellus 5H_FC | ecosystem: Environmental > Terrestrial > Deep subsurface >...
GCCCAAACACTACTAGTATCTAAAAAAAGTTTTATCTTTACTCTGAAATATTTCAAACTTCAAAAAAAATTATTATGAAACTAAAATTTGGAAATTCTGTTTACAAGAAGGATTTGTCTAACAGCATCTATCAGCAGAAGGGAGCAAGTTTTGGGTTGACTGTAAACAAGGGTATGGAGATTAATAACCGCCCTGATGGTCAAACCGGAATTAGACAAGCTGCCGATGTTAAGAAGGTTGTCAAAAAAGCTGAGAAGGTTCAGATGATGGCTGAGGCTGTATTCTTGGGCAACATTCGTTCTGAGATGATGGAAGGTCCTGAGATGGACTAGTAAAACTTCATTACTTTAGGAGACCCAATATTAGCATATTGGGTTTCTTTTTGTCTTGTAATGTCAATATTGACATTTTTGTCTTGATTTTATGTCGTTTTTATGTCGATTTTATTTTTATAATTTATTGATTATTAATACTTTATTCTTTTAATGTCGAAAATGTCGATTTTAAAGAGAAAATAATACAGGAAAAAAAATAAAAGGAGGGGAATATATATAAGAAGAAGTAGGAAATTTTTCTGCATTCTCGTCATAAAGATGATGAAAACTCTGTAAATCCTTTATACCATTGCATTTCAGACAATGTCGTTTATTTTAAAGTCGACATAAATCTGTCATAAATCGACATTTCTATGTTAAAAATCGACATTATGCTGCAATTTTTTAACATTGCAGAGTGCAATCTACTCATCCTAACGGGTGCAATCTATCTTATGGAATAAATATTTTTCTAAAAAGGTGGTTAATATACCACAGGTTGACTATATTTGTACAATGATAAAGATATTTAAACAAATATGGCTTGGTATTATAATTGCAGAGTCAAATAGAGATAAATGTCAATTCGGTAAATTTTAAATTCAATCAAATGGTAGAAACATCAGGCATTGGGTACTCACCCAAAGATTTGCAGTTCGGTTCAGAAGGAAGGAAAAAACTTATTAGTGGTGTCGTTAAGATGTCTAAGGCTGTTAAGTCAACTCTTGGACCAAGTGGTAACACTGTACTCATTGAGAGTCCACATCACACACACGGCATCACAGTTACTAAGGATGGTGTAACAGTTGCTAAGTCAATTGACCTCATTGACCCAAGCGAAAACCTTGCGGTTAAGATGATGAAGGAAGCGGCAGACAAAACAGCTACCGCTGCAGGGGATGGAACGACAACAGCAATTGTGTTGACTGAGGGATTGGTACTTGGAGGACTTGAGCATATCAAAGAGGATATGAACAGAACCGAGGTATTAAGACATATGGTGGACATTAGTAACAAGGTGGTGGACAAGTTAAGGCGTAAGGCTAAAAAGGTCAGCAGCACGATGCTATTAGACGTGGCGAGCATTTCTGCCAACAACGACAGAGAGATTGGTCGCATTATTGCGGAGGTTTATAAGGATGTGGGTAAGACGGGTATTGTGACAGTGGAAAGAAGTCAGACATCAGAGACCTATGCAGAGACAACTAAGGGGTTGAAATTTGACAGGGGTTATTTGAGTCCGATGTTTATCAACGATGCTAAGAAAGACGAGTGTGTGTTTGAGGATGTGATGGTTTTGGTATGTGATATGGAGATAGCGAATATTTTACAGATTGAGAATGTGTTGAAACCAATTATATCAGAAGGCAAGAAGCTGCTTATCATCTCTCCGTGTAACACAAATGTGGTGAACACGCTTGCAGCAAACTCAGTTAAGGGGAACTTGAAAGTGGTAGCTGTGCCTCCGCCAAACTTTGGATACAAGCAGCACGAGTTGATGCAAGACATTGCAATTAGCGTTGGAGCAACATACTACAGCGAGAAGACGGGTGATGACTTAAGCCATATCAACTATGGAGACTTGGGGCACGCAGGTAAGGTAATAGTGAGCAAAGATAAGACGGTGATTATAAGAAGTACAGCTAAAGCTGATGAGAAATTAGTTGACGAAAGGGTTAAGCAGTTATGGGATGCACACAAAGAAGCGACTAAGAAAGGTGACAAAGACTTTTTGTTGGAGAGAATAGCATCACTTACGGGTGGCATTGGGGTAATATTCGTAGGTGGTCAGACTGACCTTGAGCAAAAAGAGTTGTATGACAGGGTTGATGATGCAGTTTGTGCAGTTCGTTCCGCACTTGAGGAAGGAATACTACCGGGAGCCGGTAAGGCATTGCTTGATGAAGCATCTGACTTAGGTGCTCCAAGTCATAGTCTTGAATATAATGCAGCACTTGATATTGTTCGTAACGCATTAATGGCTCCATTCCAACAGATATTAGCTAACGCAGGTCTTAAACCAAGCGATGTGTATAAAGATGCTACTCCACTTGGTCACGGGTACAACCTGAAGACCGGTCAGATGGGTGACTTGGTTGAGATGGGTGTTATTGACCCATTGAAAGTTACAAGGTCAGCGTTGCAAAACGCAGTCAGCGTAGCTGTAACCATCCTAAGTACAAACGCAATTATCACAATGGCTCGTACATATGAGCAACAACAATAATCCGTAGGCTTTAGCCTACAAAAAATTAAAATTAAATACTATGAATTTTGGACAAGCATTAGAAGATTTAAAAATTGGAGCAAAGATTGCTCGCAAAGGATGGAATGGTAAAGGAATTTTTATTGAATTACAAATTCCTGATGAGCATTCTAAAATGACAAGCCCATATATCTTCATTGATACAACAGAGTTACAAACAGAAAATCCGGACGCTCCTAAAAGCAGAGTCCCTTGGTTAGCATCTCAAACTGATATGCTTGCTGAAGATTGGGTAATAGTATTAAACGATTAGAAAATGAAACCAATAGGCAAATACATTATCGTAAAAGACATCCAAGAGACAATAACAACTGAAAGCGGTTTGTTATTGTCAGGGGAGGATACCAATCAGTTACGCTACAAGCGTGCGATGGTGATTGAGTCCGGAACTGACGTAAGTGTTATTGAACAGGGCGATGAGTTGTACTACGACAAGGCACACAGCTTTACAATGCTGATTGATGATATGCAATATACCATTATTTCTGAGAGGGATGTGGTGGTTGTGGTGTAGGGCTTCGGTACTTATTGGCTCTTTGATAAGCGTTCATACTAACAATCATATTGCGGTAGACCTTATCATTGTAGGATACATTCTTTAAAAATAGAGGGTTAGACGATAGACTGACGGGGATTTCTTCCCCGTTTAGTTTTTTATAGATGTCTACCACCAAGTTATTAGCTTTATAGGATAGTTGATAGAGTGCTCTTCCGTTACTACTTCTTGTTCTAAACTTTTCAATCCACCCATCTTTGCGTAAGCGTTCAAATCTTCCTACTTCCCAACTAACAAGTTCATTAAACTCGTCAAACTTCTCTTTTCCAAAGTAGCTTTCTGAGTAAAGGAACAGAATGGTGTCTAGGTCAGCTTGGCTAAGTCCGTGCTTTGCCTTCATATAATACCTGATGACCCTCCAAAATTTTAGGTAATCATTTGGTGGTGATTTCATTTCATTAAATTTTATTACATTTGTACTGTAAAGTTAATAATTTTAATTTATGGTACAAGGCAAAAAAGTAGAGACTCTTCAAGAAACATTGAATGGTATTACATTCAAGAATGAGCAAGCAAGAAAAATTAAAGCTATGCAAGAAGGTAAAGAGAGATTAAAAGATGGACTAGGTAGGGCTAAAGCTATTAAGCAAAGTGCTATTAGTCGTGTTAAAGGATTAAAAGGTTTACAAGGTTTACAATCATTATAAAAAAAATAAAAATTAAAAAAATGGCAAAGTCAACTCCAAATTTACCCGCTTCATCAAGAATGCAAATGCCTTCAGGCGGTGGACCATCAATCAAAGGTGCAATCAAAGTAAAAGCATTAGGTATGGTAGGTGGTGTTCCTTCTAAAGGAAAGATTACAGGTGCAGGTAAAGGTGCAACTAAAAAAGCAATGTATTAATCTTTAAAACAAAAGTTATGGCAAAGTCAAAACTAATTGATGAAGTAATTCAAGAAGATGTTGTGGTATCTGAAGAGGTAGTTGCTGAAGTAAAAAAAGCAGTTGCTCCAAAAGATGCTTACGCTATTCCTGAAATAAAAGAAGAAGATAAACCCCAAGAGCCGGGTCATTCAAGAAGAGATTTTAGAAACTAATCTATATGGCTGATAAGTCAAAAATGCAATGTAACCGTCCTACTGCTTCGGATAGACCGGGGAAGAAGAAGATGGTTAAAGCCTGTTCCAATGGGGAGGAGAAACTCCTCCACTTTGGAGCAAAGGGATATGGGAATAATTATTCTGCTGCTGCTCGTAAAAGTTTTAAAGCAAGACATAGTTGCGATACAGCTACAGATAAATTAACTCCAAGATATTGGGCGTGCAAAAACTTATGGGCAGGTCCGGGTGGTTCAACAACAAGTAATCCTAAAGGTCGTAAAGGAAAATATTAAATCAAATCAAATGGAACAAGAAGAAAAAAAAAGTAAAGGTCTTGGCGATACTATTGAAAAGTTCACAACAGCTACCGGAATTAAGAAGGTAGTAGAAACTGTAGCTAAAGTAACAGGTAAAGATTGTGGATGCAAAGCACGCAAAGACGCATTAAATAGAGCATTTCCTTATCAAGATAAAAAATAAAAAATATGTCAGTTTTTAAAACAACATTTTCAAGAGCATTAAGAGTTATACCTACTGATAATGCGGTTGTTCCTTCTCCTCAAACTATAAGTACAGGAACAAATACTTCTGCTGTAACCAATCAATTGGTTAACTCAGCAGGCGACTTCCTAAACTTAAACGTAGCCGTTGGTGATGTTGTTTACAACACAACTGATGGAACAGCAGCAACCGTGGTATCTGTATCAAGTGCAACTGTAGTTGTTCTTAATGCAGACATATTCACAGCTACTTCTAAGACTTATGTTATTTATCAGCAATCTCCTCAAACAAGCTATGGCAACAATGGTTGTTATTTGTTTATTGGCGGTGCAGGTAACGTAGCAGTTACAACTATCGGTGGTGATGACGTTATATTTAACGCAGTTCCAATTGGAACAGTATTACCGGTACAAGTATTGAAAGTTAAGTCCTCAGGTAGTGGTACAACAGCAACACTTATTAACGCACTTTGGTAATTCAAGGATTATGATGAGTAACCAAGACAACAGCAGACTTGATATTATGGCAGACGAGTTAGAGTCTATCAAGACAGAGGTATCTGAGATGAAGGCTATGCTAAAAGATGTATATACTTTATTAGCCGGTAATCCAATAGATAAAGATTCAAGTGGGCTCATAGGTAACTTCAAAGAAGTTAAAAAGGAGGTGTATGAGTTAAAAGTCGAACTAAAAAAGTACAAGGCTTACTTCTATGCGTTGGTTACGTTGGTTGGATTAGGTGCATTAAAAGTTATTACTGAATATATAGTTAGAAAATAATGGCAAAATCAACAAGTGGCAGTTCTTATATTAAGAAGCCAAAGAAAAGAGGACTTGCGGCAAAGACACAAACAAGCAAGACGAAGACAAGTAAACTTTATAAAAAAGCGTACCGAGGTCAAGGTCGATAAATAATAGTACAATGGCAGTTAAAAACCTAAATCCTGTAACGAGCATAATGGACTTCAAGACATTTGCAAAGAATCCAATTGTTGCTACGTTATTCTTAGTATTGATAGCAATATCATACCTATACATAGACGTTAAGTCTACTTTTAAAGAGCAGATAGTTTCTCAGAATGTAAAGGTTGAGAAGTTAGAAGGCAAAGTTGAGGTGATGCAGATTACACTTAGAAGAACTGACTCATCATTGGCTGCGGCTACTTCAAAACTTAGTACGTTAGAGCAATTAGGTAAAATTCAAAACATAAAGTAATGAAATACTTATTTTTTCTTTTCTTGACAGGATGCACACTTAGTGCTCAACAACAAGATGCTGAGACGCAAAAAGATGCGGAGTTTCATAAGTTAATTACTAAGGCAAAAGAGAATCACACTAACTTTCATCACGTTCATAAAAAAGCTAAAGCTAAAGAAGAGATTTTGGTTGCTCAGGCAATTACTAAAATTGTAACTTTGAAAGCAGAAGTGAAAGACCTTAAAAATGAGATTAGTCAAATTAACGGTATTAAAGTTAGGATTGATACGGTATATATACACGATACCATTCAGATAAAAGAGAAGAAGAATTTTTGGGGAAAGACTAAAGTTGACACTACAAATAATGATTAAATGAAAAAAGTATTTGGATGGCTTTCAGGATTTTTTTCCTCAGAAAGCGGAACATCAAGCAAGAGATTAGTAGGTATAATTGGTGCGTTTGTGCTATTTTATACTTTGTATGATAACTCAAAGTCTACAGATAATTATGCTCCGGCAGATTCTCTTGTATGGGCAACGTTTGCACTTAGTGCTGTAGCATTAGGTCTTACAACCATTGAGTCAGTAACAACCCTTGTAAAAGGATTTAAAGGAAACGATACTAAAAAAGAAGAATAATGAAAGACCAAAAAACATTAGAGCGAATCCAATTGCTCCACCCTAAATTAAGAGAAGAAGCGTTGGCTATGTATGATGAGATTGTGGCAGCTTTAACAGGCACGGCAGCTTGTCGTTTTGCTTATACGCTTAGAACATTTGCTGAGCAAGATGCATTATATGCTCAAGGAAGAACAAAACCGGGAGCCATTGTAACAAAAGCTAAAGGTGGTCAGTCTTACCATAATTATGGCTTGGCTATTGATATTGTTCTATTAGTAGATAAAGATAAGAACGGAACATTTGAGACGGCAAGTTGGGACTTAAAGACTGACTTTGATGGTGATGGTAAGAGTGATTGGCAGGAAGTAGTGGCTATTTTTAAAAGATATGGCTACGAATGGGGTGGTGATTGGAAATTTAATGATGCTCCTCACTTCCAAAAAACACTTGGTAAATCTGTTTCTGAACTACAAGCATTACATAACACAGGCAAAGTTGACAAGAATGGCTTTGTATTAATCTAATAATATATGGGGAAGTATCTTACATTATTGTTGGTTAGTTCCCTATTATTCTCTTGTGCAGCAAGGAAGGTGGCGGTTACTAAGACACAAGTAGAAACACATATTGACAGCACGGCTGTCGAAAAAAAGGATAGCGTCTCTGTACAACAGAACGCTATTTCTATTAAAGAGGACATTGATGAGATTGAGATAATCCCCATTGATACAGCTAAGCCATTAATAATTGATGGTAAGCAGTACTTTAATGCTACAGTTAGGCTTAAAAAAACACGTAGACACGTAGTGGATACGTCCAAGATAACTATATCTCAGTCGTCAGAGAACACGGTATTAGTAAAGAAGGATGTAAAAGAAAAAGGATTTGAGAAGAAGACTGAAAAGAAGGCAAATTTCTTATTTTACATATGGTTATGCCTTATACCTATTTGTCTTTGGCTTATATGGAGATTTGGAATAAAATGATAATTTTTATTTACTATATTTGTATAAATTAAAAATTAAGTCACTCCGTAGAGTAGTACGGAAATAAAAGATATACTTTGTGCTACTCTACAGAGTAAATAAATCAAATTAAATGGCAAATTTAACAGCAGAAGAATTAGACTTTATTAAGACAGGTTCAGCAGAGTACACTAAGATAAAAATAGGTCTTGGCGAACTTGAATTGCAAAAACAAGGGTTAATCAAACAGGCACACACTATTGTTGAAGCCTTTACTAACAATGAGAAGATTCTTATTGATAAGTATGGTGCTGATTCAATAATTAATATGCAAACGGGCGAAGTAACTCAAAAAGAAAAAGAAAAAAATGAGTAAAATTAATTCATATAGTGTTGTTGCGTTACCAAAATTAACAGACAAACTTATAGGAACAAGCATTGATGGTGTTCCTGCGGATGTCACTTATAATTTTACGTTACAGCAGCTATTAAATTTATTTTCCGCAAATTTTAGTGCTTCAACTATTATAATAGGAAGTGTCCCAATTTATGCAGACAATGCCGCTGCTGTTGCAGGAGGATTGGCAATAGGAAAACTTTATAGGACAGGAGATACCTTGAAGATAGTTCACGTTTAAAATTTTATAGCGGATGTCAAAGATTAGTATATACGAAGTTGCTCCTGTACCTAAACTTGCCGACAAGCTAGTAGGTACAAGCGTAGGCGGAGAGCCTGAGGATATAACATATAACTTTACGTTAAGTGAGTTATTGAACTTATTCATCCCTAATATTCCGGGAAATACCTTACAAGGAGTATTGAATTTTGGTAATACCGCAACTCAGAATATTAATCTTACAGGAATTATTACTACTACTACTTTAAATGTAGGTAGTACCGCTAATATATTAAACAGCAATTTAACGGGTCAAACTAAAATAACAGGCGGATTATATGATAGGTTAAACTCTATCGGTACTGCCGGGCAGGTATTAAGAAGTACAGGAACTCAAGTAGAGTGGTACAGCATTCCTAATGTAATACCTACTTTACAACAAGTTCTTGCATCAGGCAATACTGCTGACATAAATGTTATTTTAACTTCTAATATTCAGGCTTTGACGGCTACTGCTAATAATGTAGTATCTAATACAAGTTTGAGTGTTAATGGCACTTTAAAAGACAAAGACGCATCAGTTGGAACAGCAGGTCAATTACTATCTTCTACGGGAACAAAAGTTCAATGGGTAGATTTACCTGTTTATACGGCTACAAGTCCTTTAAGTATAAATAGTATTACTAGGAATATATCAATTCAACAAGCAAGCAGTACTCAAAATGGGTATTTATCAAGTGCAGATTGGATTACATTTGATGGAAAGCAGGGGGCAGTAAGTTTAACAACTGTTGGCTCAAGTGGACCTGCAACATTAGTTGGAAGTGTAATTAATGTTCCTAACTATACATTATCAGGTCTTGGCGGTGTACCATTAACAAGAACGCTTACAATTAATGGTGTTACTTATAATTTAGCAGCAGATAGGTCTTGGACGCTTGCTACAGGCGTTTCGTCTGTTACAGCAACAACTCCATTGTCTTCAACAGGAGGTGCTAATCCTAACATATCAATACAACAATCAAGTAGTAGCTTAAGTGGATATCTTTCAAGTACTGATTGGTTGATGTTTAACGATAAGCAACCTGCAGGTAATTATATTACCTCATTAACAGGCGAAGCCACAGGTGCGGGTCCGGGAGCAGCATCAGTTACACTTAGCAATGCTGCTGTGATAGGTAAACTTTTAACAGGATTAAATATTACAGGAAGTGCAATATCTTCTTCAGATAGTATTTTAACAGCTTTTGGTAAAGTACAGAATCAAATTAATGGATTAATTGGCGGTGTTCAATACCAAGGTGTATGGAATGCGGCTACTAACACACCTGCTTTAGTAAGTAGTGTAGGTACGCAAGGATATTATTATATTGTAAGTGTAGCAGGTAATACCAACTTAAATGGTATTACTGATTGGCAAGTGGGCGATTGGGCAATATTTAATGGCTCTACGTGGAACAAAGTAGACAATACAGACTTAGTTACTTCTGTCAATGGACAGGTTGGAGCAGTAAGTCTTACGACTGACAATATTCCGGAGGGAGCAACAAATTTATATTACTTAGACTCAAGAGCAAGAGCGGCACTTTCATTTGCTGCAGGTTCAGGAGCGTATAATAGTACAACAGGGGTAATTACAATACCAACTGACAATAATCAGATATTAAATGGAGCAGGATATATTACATTAGTTTCATTAAGTGCAACATCTCCGTTAAGTTATAACAATCTTACAGGAGCATTTTCTATTCAAGTAGCAAATACTACTCAGAATGGTTATTTAAGTAGTGCTGATTGGAACACGTTTAATGGTAAGCAAAATTACTTAAACGGTACGGGCTTAGTTAAGTCTGTTGCCGGTGTTATTTCATATATCACTGACAACTCAGCTAATTGGAATACAGCATACAATGATTCAATTATAAGTGCTGCAGTTACGGGTACAGCAACAAAGACACTGACGCTTAACCAACAAGATGGTGGCACAATTACTGCAAGTTGGTCTGATATTGATACGGGATTAACGTCAGTAGGTGTAAGTATGCCTGCTGCATTTAGTGTTGCAAACTCACCATTGACTTCAAATGGCACAATTGCCGTTACGGGAGCCGGTACAACACTTCAGTATATTGATGGAACGGGAGCACTTAGAACATTCCCGGGATTAACAGGATACGTTCCTTATACAGGGGCAACTACCAATGTTGACCTTGGGGAGTTTGGCATTTCTGCAGGATACTTCCAAGCTGACTTGACACCAACAGGTGCATTGCAGGTTGGACGTATGCAGTGGAACTCTACCGATGGAACAATGGATTTAAGATTGATGGGTAACAATGTTACTCTTCAAATCGGACAGGAAATGGTTACAAGGGTAGTAAATAAATCAGGCATTGACTTACTTGAAGCAAATTATCAAGTTGTAAGAATAAGAAAAGTAGCAGAAGGTGGAGCACAAGGACAGCGTCTCGCTGTTGTCTTGGCTCAAGGTAATAATGAGAATAATAGTACTGAGGTAATAGGTCTTGTTACTGAAACAATTAATAATAACCAAGAAGGATTTGTTACTTCTCTTGGTGAGGTTAAAAGTATTAACACAACCGGTTCTCTTCAAGGAGAAACTTGGGTAGATGGAGATATTCTTTATCTATCAAGCACAATTGCAGGTCAACTTACAAACGTAAGACCTGTTGCTCCTAATCACTCAGTAATTGTTGGATATGTAGTATATGCTCACGCTAACAATGGTAAGATTTATATGGCAATTGATACGGGTTACGAACTCGGTGAATTGCACAACGTCTATGCTCCAAGTCCTACAGCTAATCAAAGTATCTATTGGGATACTACTAATAGCAGATACCAATTAAATACTATTGGTGGCATATTAGGATACACTCCGGCAAATGCTGCAACAACTATTTCAACTACTGCTCCATTACAAGGAGGAGGTGATTTGAGTGAAAACAGAACATTTAGCATTACACAATCAGGAGCGTCAACTAATGGATACCTTTCTTCTACAGATTGGAATACATTTAATGATAAGCAACCACTTATTACTGCAGGAACAACTTTGCAGTATTATAGAGGAGATAAAACTTTTCAAACATTAAATACAACAGTTGTTCCTGAAGGAACAAATCTTTACTATTTAGATAGTAGAGCAAGAGCGGCTATTAGTTTAACAACTACAGGTTCGAGTGGTGCTGCTACATATAATAGCACTACAGGTGTATTTAACATTCCTGATTACGGGTCTGCTTTAAGTGGATATGTACCAACGTCAAGGCAGTTAACCATTAATGGTACTGCATACGACTTAAGTGCAGATAGAAGTTGGAGTGTGGGTACAGTTACATCAGTAGCTGCATTAACATTAGGAACAACAGGAACTGATTTAAGTTCAAGCGTGGCAACAGGAACAACAACTCCTGTAATCACATTGAACGTACCTACAGCGAGTGCTGCTAATCGTGGTGCTTTAAGTGCTGCTGATTGGTCAACATTTAATACTAAGGTAGGTGGCGTAACAGCAAGTAGTCCATTAGCATCAAGCGGTGGTTCTACTCCAAACATTACAATTCAACAATCAAGTGGTAGTCAGGATGGATATTTAAGTTCAACTGATTGGACGACTTTTAATAGCAAACAAGTAGCCGGCAACTACATTACCTCATTAACGGGTGAGGCAACGGCTACAGGTCCGGGTGCTGCTGCAGTTACATTAAACAACGCATCAGTAACAGGAAAGGTTCTTACGGGAGTTAATATTACCGGAGGAACTGTTCAAGCGACTGATACAATGCTTACGGCATTTGGTAAGTTACAAAATCAAATCAATGGTTTGATTGGTAGTACCATTTATCAAGGCACTTGGAACGCAGCGACTAATACACCTGCTTTAGCGAGTGGTGTTGGCGTGCAAGGATATTACTACATTGTTTCAGTGGCAGGTACTACAAATCTTGATGGAATTACAGATTGGTTTGTGGGCGATTGGGCAATATTTAATGGAGGTGTATGGCAGCAGGTAGATAATACTGACGCTGTGGTAAGTGTGAACGGACAGACAGGTGCTGTTAGTTTAACTACTGACAATATTCCTGAAGGTGCGACTAACCAATATTACTTAGATAGTAGAGCACGTGCGGCATTGTCATTTACGGCAGGTAGTGGTGCTTACAATAGCACTACAGGTATTATAACTATACCAACCAATACAAGTCAGCTAACCAATGGTGCTAACTTTATTACATTAGCTTCATTAAGCGGAACGGCTCCTATTGTGTATAGTAATATTACAGGTGCAATAAGCATTACACAGTCAGGTACTGCAAGCGATGGATACCTTTCAAGTACTGATTGGAATACGTTTAATAATAAGCAAGCTACAATAACTTTAACAACTACGGGTACGAGTGGTGCTGCTACTTTGGTAGGTGCTACTTTAAACATTCCTCAATATCAAAGTGCATTAACTAATCCGGTTACAGGTACAGGAAATGCTAACTATATACCTAAATTTACAGGTACAAGTGCAATAGCAAATAGTGTTATATATGATAATAGTGGAAACATATTAATAGGAACCGGAAACATAACATCAGCACATAAATTAACTGTTTATTCAGCAACGGCAACAGCACAAATTAGGGCAGCAGGTGCTGCTCCCGCAATTTTATTTACAAATACTGATACCAATACAAATAGCTATTCAGGTTATGTAGGTATAGCAACGGCAGTAAATAACTTTATGGCAGGCACTGCTGCAGGTGATATGGTGGTTCAAAACTATTCAGGTTATCCAATATTATTTGGAATTGGGAATATTATAAAGATGCGATTAGAAGCATCAGGACAGCTTGTATTGACCTCAACTATTAGTAATGGTACTTATACATATACACTTCCGGGTGCAACAGGCACTTTAGCCTTAACAAGTCAAATACCTTCTTTAACAGGTTATGTTCCATATACAGGAGCGACTACAAGTGTTGATTTAGGTGTTTATAATTTAACTTCTAATTTACAATATAATAAAGGTATAATAGTTAATAAATCAAGTACCACTGCTAATTCATTAAATATTGAAATTGCGGCATCTGCATCAATAAGTGGGGTTGGATATATTTCATTAACATCAATAGCAACTGATTCTTTAAGTGTATATTTTGGTGGCAGTACAAAAGTAGCTATATTATCAGGTTCTTCATTAAGTGCAAATAGAACTTACACTTTACCTGATACAAGTGGTACATTGGCTTTAGTTGGAGGTTCAGGCATTGGTACAGTTACATCAGTAGCAGCTTTAACAATTGGAACAACAGGCACTGACTTGTCAAGTACAGTTGCTAATAGTACTACAACACCTGTAATTACATTAAATGTACCTACTGCATCGGCAGCTAATCGTGGTGCCTTAAGTGCCGCAGATTGGACTACGTTTAATAATAAGCAATCAGCTTTAACTAATCCGGTTACAGGGACAGGTACAGCGGGTTATGTTCCTAAATGGACAAGTGGCAGTGCAATAGGAAATAGTATTTTACAAGATTCAGGTACAAGGCTTACAATGACAAGTGGGGATGGATTTCAAATATCAACAGGGTCTAGTGATACAGTAGGTGCAGGTTCATTTATTGCTTTAACTAATGTTGGTGCAACAAATTGGCAATTACAACAAATGAATGCCGCTTATGGATTAGATTGGTGGACTTTAGCAAGTGGGGGTGGTTGGGAAAGAAGAATGGTTTTAACAAATCCCGGTAATTTAATTGTAGGAACTACTAATACATCAACAGGACATAGATTAACTGTTTATTCAGCAACTGAAACTGCACAATTTAGAGCAGCAGGTGCTGCCCCTGCAATTGCATTTACAAATACTGATACCAATACAAATAGCTATGTAGGTTATTTGGGTATGGCAACAGCAGTAAATAATTTTATTACAGGAGCAGCAGCAGGTGACTTTGTTTTACATAACTATTCAGGTGGACCAATTTTATTTGGTATTAACAATAGTGAGAAAGTCCGAATAGCGTCATCAGGTCTTGCTACTTTTGTAGGAGCAATAAGTGCAGGAGGAAATATCACAGGTGCTTATATATTTGGAAGTTATTTCAATGCTTCTGCAGGTAACTCTGAAAACCCTACTATAGGTCAAATATGGACACAAAATACAACTGATAACTATTTAAGAAAATCAACACCTGCTCATTTTAGAAGTCAAGTTACAGATGGATATTATGTTCCTTCAACAAGTCAAACAACTTGGAATAGTTCTACAGTTATTGGTAATGTTGTAGGATTGTTAGCTTGGAAAAACTATGGTAATAATCACGTTATATTTGATGCATCTCAAAGCACTTCTCCAAGTGGAACAAGTGTAAATTCCACTAATCCTTCAAGTAATTGGGTTGCCTCCTACCCTACATTAATGGGATGGAATGGAGCAGGTACTTATGGTGTAAGAGTAGATAGTGCAAGAGTTTCTGATAATACAACAGGTAATGCTGCCACTGCAACAGCAGCACAGAACTCTTCATTTTTAACTCAAGCTAATGCTACATGGGGTGGAAGAATACAATTAGGGGGGGATGGGGGTGGCGGTACTGCTTTAATTGCAGTGGTTCAATCTACCAATGGTAATTTACATATGGATGCAGGAAATGGTAATTCTATGTATTTAAATTATTATAATAATGGTATTATATATTTAAATGGAGCTACTTATAATATTAGTTCTAATGGTTCACAATATAATGGTAATGCTGCTTCAGCTACAACAACAACAGGTAATGCAGGCTCTGTCACTTACTTGCCTAATAGAACTGATGCAGCCGCTTATCCGGTCCTTTGGGGAGCTGCTTATACAAATACTATAGGAACGATAGCATACTCTTGTGCTGCAGTTACTATTCAATCTAGTACAGGTACATTACAAGCTACAAATTTATATGCTACTTTATTGGCTACTTCAAGAACAAGTGGTGATTATAGACAAGCTACACTTGGAACACTTACAGGAGCAGGGTTGTATGTTACAAATGTTTCAGCAGGTAATGCTTATGGTTTATTAGTAGGTAGTAGTTATACTTATGGTGATGTATGGTTACAAGCAGGCAGAGCAGATGGAAATGCTACTCCTTATAATATATCATTAAATGCGTCAGGTGGTACTGTAACTGTTGGAACAGTAACACCACAATCAGGTTATGACTTAACTGTTAGTGGGGCAGGATATTTTTCAACTAATGTAACAGCAACTCGTTCTTATGCAGCTATGGCACCAACAGTATCAAATGGAAATTGGGTTACATCTTTTCAGGCTACACCTGTTTCTGCAATGGCTTGGGGTGGTGATGTATCAGCAGGTGGTCCTTTAGGTACTTGGTGGTTCCAAGTAAATATGCGTCATAGTAATGCATCAAATTATTGGGGAACTCAATTAGCTTATGGATGGGAAGATAATGCAAATGAGATTTATCAACGTAATGTAACGGGTGGTAGTTATAGCGGATGGGTTAGGTATTTGAATAGTAATAATTACAATTTATTTGCTTTACCATTAACAGGTGGTAATTTAAGTGGTACACTTACTTTCTCACAACCTGTGGGTCTTGGTTTTGCAAATGGACAATACGTTAAAGATAATGGGAGTGGTGGTTTTGTTATATATGGTGCTGCATTAATACAACTTAATTCTAATGTACAAACCTCTAATTATATGCTGATTGGAGGTAATTACACAAATAATGCCTATAGTTCAGTAAGTTCTACTAGATTAATGTTTGGTGGTGGTGATGCTGACGCTCAAGGTAATTACTACATTGGTACAAATCTGAATAATTATGGTGGCAATTTTACTAAACTTGATTTAGCTTGGCACACAGGTATCCGTATGGGTGCACAACCGTCATATGGTGGTATTCGTATGTTTAATACTGAAGATTTAAGTACACAAATATTTTCTGTAGGAGAAACTGATAATAATGTAAGAGTACCTTATAAATTAGCAGTAGGAACACAAACTACAACAAATCAAAATTTAACAGTATATAGTGCTACAGGAGCAGGTCAAGTTAGAATTGGAGGAGCAGCACCTACTATTTATTTTACTAATGTACTAACCGACCCTGCTACTTATGTAGGATTATTAGGATTAGCAACATCTAGCAATAACTTTTTTACAGGAACGGCAGCAGGTGATTTTGTAATGTATAATTCATCTAGCGGATATAACTTATTTGTTGTAAATTTTAGCGGTGGTGTATATTTGACAAGTGGTGCTACATCTTGGACTGCTAACTCGGATATTAGACTTAAAAACATAAATAGTCATATTGAGAACGCAGTTGAAAAATTATCTACCTTGCAGACCATAAACTTCTCTTATAAAGATGACAAGTTTAAAAAACAAAATCTTGGTTTAATAGCACAAGAGGTAGAAAAGATATTTCCTGAACTAATTGATAAAAATAATGATGGAATGTTAGGAGTAAGATATACAGAATTGGTGCCTGTATTAATCAAAGCAATTCAAGAACTTAAATTAGAAATAGAAACTTTAAAAAATAAATAAAATGAAAGAAATTCAACCCGTAACAATGTGGAATGGAGTAGAGGGAATCTACTTAAACGCTTGGGCAGTAAATGTAATTTTAGAAACAAGTGCAGTATTTAGTTATAATATCTTAAATGCTAGTCAGGAAAGATTAGTATCGGGAGAATTGACTATGACAGGCGAAGCATACACCCAATGGACTATTGACCAATACGCTTGGGATTGGGTAGCTGAACAATTAAACCTTACAATAATAGGAGATTATGTCCCACCTGTTATTGAAGAAATAAAATCAAGTAGTATTTAAACAATAAAATAAAATAAAAATGGCAAAAACAATTCAACCCGTTTCCTCTTGGCAAAATGGCGAAGAGAAAGAAGCAACACAATTTGTATTAAGTTCTTCTTATGACAACTTATCCACAAGTGCAAACTTTCAGTATCAGTTAAATGAGCTTATAACTCCTCCTCCTACTCCTCCTACTCCAATGCTTATGTATAATACATTGGTAAATGGTTCATTGACCATGTCAGGACAAGATTATTTGGATTGGGATGCTGCTTCAGACGCAAATGAGTGGGCTTATACTTGGGCTGCAGGGAAGTTAAATCTTACAATTATTTCTGACGAAGTAGTTGCATAGTTCAATAAATATTCATTACTTTTACATAACTATGCATAAGCATAGTTATATTAAAATTTAATCAAATGGAAATCAAAAAAAAGTACAATCAATTAAACATTTTAGTCGCATCAATTAATGCGGTTATCGGGTCTCAAGAGACAAAAATTCAAAAGAAGTTATTCAAGTTGTACGAGAAGGTTAAACCTACTCACGAAAGTTATCAATCCCAAGTGGAAGACTTAAGACTTGACAATGCTTCTACTGACGACAAAGACATTCTTTTATTAGATGACAAAGGTGGCTATAAGTTCACTAAAGATGGTGTTAAAAAACTAACTGCTCAAATTAAAGAATTGGGTGAAAAAGAGTTTGACTTTAAGCCTATTGATGTTATTAATGCAAAAGGTCTTGAAGTTTTTACATTTCTTGAAGATTGGACCGAAGGTATTGAGTTTATCAAAGATGAAGAAGAGGAGGAGTTATAATGGACATTCGTAAAATATCAATAGGACCCGACTACAAAGGTGGTGCTATGCACTATATTGTAGGGCAGAAAATCCTTGGTGATACTAACGAAATTCATCTTATCAGGCTTAATCCTGAGAAAAAGTCTATCCAAATCTTTATTATAAATGAGAAGGCGGAGGTAGTGCTTTGGAAAGAGTTTACCTCCACCATTCCTATATCTATTGAATATAACATCAATATCTAATGCAGTCTCCATTCTATTTCATAGCCAAGCCGGTTAATGGAAGAAGATACGACAATACAAAAGAGATAGGAGGTATTGACTTTATTGTCAGCACTTCCGAGGAGGACCATAAGTTTTCCAACCGATTTGCAGAAGTCGTTGAACTTCCATTGGGTTACAACGGTCCTATCAGAGCAGGTGACACTTTACTTGTGCACCATAACGTATTCAAGTTTTATAACGATATGAAAGGTAGGCAGAAGAGTGGCAAGTCTTTTTTTAAAGACGACCTATTCTTTATTGAGACCGAGCAGTTCTATATGTATAAGCAAGACTCCACGTGGAACGCTTACGATAGGTATTGCTTTATCAAACCCATTTCTGCTACAGAAAGCTATATCAAAAAACCATTTTCAGAGGAACCCCTTATGGGTATTATGAAGTACCCTAACGAGTACTTACTTGAGCGTGGTATCAAGGCAGGAGATATGGTATGTTTTAGCCCTGATAGTGAATACGAGTTTACGGTAGATGATGAGAAATTATATAGGATGTATGACCACCAAATAACAATGAAATTATGAATCTAATCACATTCGACAATATTATCAAAAACCCATTATCATATGTGGAAGATATACACTTACACGGATTCCAAGACGTGGCAGACGGGGAGTACACTTTCAGAAATATTCAACCAAGGGATAGTAACGATGAGTTTGCCCTATACGTCACTAATTTATTCTCTGATTACAAGATAGATTTAAACTTTATTCGTAAGTCACCACTTAATCAAGAAGAGCCAAATTTTGTACATACAGATGAAATGATGGGTGACATCACCTGTCTTTTGTATTTAAATGAGCAGGCTCCTGAGGATGATGGGACTACTATTTACGATGAAGACAAGAAACCACTGCTTACAATGTACTCTAAGTTCAATCGTATGATAGCTTTTAACTCAGACGCTCCACACTCGAGGAATTTATTCCATAATTTTGGAGAAGCACAAACTGCAAGGTTAGTTCAGATAATATTTTTAAAGGCTAAATAATGAGAGACACTAAAGAAATAAAACTACGTATTATTGAAGCGGGGTACAAGGCGGTTAACCACCTTGTAAAAGTAGCTGAGGAGGATATTATTAATACCGAGTCAGATACAGACGTGTCAGCAGATAAGATGAAAAACGCAGCAGCGGCTAAGAAATTAGCCATCTTTGATGCATTTGAGATACTAAGTAGGATAGAAGCGGAGAAAGAAAATTTGGATTCCGCAGACAGAGGAATAAGTAAAACAGATACAAAACAAGGATTTGCAGAAAGAAGGTCAAAGCAATAGTTTATGCCGTATAGTGGATAACCATATACCGGCTGCCGTCATCTCTAATAAAAATAGGGTGAGGTCGTGGTTGTATGGTTATAATCCGCAGTATAATGTTATTGTTATCTCAAAGACCGGACAGATAGGACAGATAGTAGAGATAGAGGGATTATTTATTGCTCTTCCTGCTACACCCGAAAAGTGTCTTCAAAGACACTCCACTAAAGCTGAACAATATTGGGAGCGTCAAGAACTGCCACGAGAGTTGTTTAAAATACAATCCATATTTCAATGGAATGAAAAGCCAAAAGAATTTAAAGACCGTTGGGTTGATTATATTGAACAGGAGTTCGACTATAGAGACCAAGGTTTTTGGTTTATGAATAATGGGGTCAAGACCTACATAACAGGCTCACATTATATGTACTTGCAGTGGTCAAGCATTGACATAGGGTACCCTGATTTTCGTGAAGCGAATAGAGTCTATTGGATATTTTGGGAGGCTTGTCGTGCTGACCCAAGGTCTTTTGGTATGATATATCTAAAGATTAGACGTTCGGGATTCTCATTTATGTCATCTTCGGAGTGTATTAACATAGGTACGCTCGCACGTGACGCACGTATAGGTATCCTGTCCAAGACGGGTGCTGATGCTAAAAAGATGTTTACCGACAAGGTAGTTCCTATCAATAGTCGTTTGCCTTTCTTTTTTAAGCCCGTTATGGATGGTATGGACAAGCCAAAGACTGAGTTGGCATTTAGAGTTCCTGCATCTAAGATTACCAAGAAGAATATGTATGAATCTAACGACAATGAGATTGACGGATTAGATACATCAATAGATTGGAAGAATACGGAAGACAACTCATATGATGGAGAAAAACTATTGTTCTTGGCTCACGATGAGTCTGCCAAGTGGACTAAACCTGTAAACATCAAAGAGAATTGGCGTGTAACTAAAACCTGTTTGCGTTTAGGTAGTAAAATTATTGGTAAGTGTATGATGGGTTCAACGTCTAATGCTTTAAGCAAAGGAGGTCAGAACTACAAAGATATCTACGAGGATTCAAATGTAAAAGTTCGTAATGCTAACGGACAGACTAAGAGTGGCTTATATGCCCTATTTGTGCCGATGGAATGGAATATGGAAGGATTCATTGATAGATATGGTCATCCTGTATTTCGCAAGCCTGATGAGCCTATAATGGGCGTAGATGGCAATTGGATTATAAACGGAGCCATTGACTATTGGGAAGCAGAGGTTGAATCTTTAAAAAGTGATGCTGACGCACTAAACGAATTTTATCGTCAGTTTCCACGTACAGAGTCTCACGCTTTCAGAGATGAGAGCAAGCAGGCTTTGTTTAATTTAACAAAACTATATCAGCAGATTGATTATAATGACTCAATGATTAAGGAGCATTACCTTACTCGTGGGTCTTTTTCGTGGAAAGATGGCATTAAGGATACTGAGGTTATTTGGACACCTGATACTCGTGGTAGGTTTAATATTGCTTGGGCACCACCTAAGCATATGCAGAATAATATTCACATACGCAATGGGATTAAATATCCCGGCAATGACCATCTTGGCTCATTTGGGTGTGACTCGTATGATATCTCAGCCGTGGTTGGAGGACGTGGGTCTAATGGTGCACTACACGGTATGACTAAGTTTCATATGGATGACGCTCCTGTCAATCAATTCTTTTTGGAGTACATTGCTCGTCCACAAACAGCAGAAATATTTTTTGAAGAGGTACTAATGGCGTGTATATTCTACGGAATGCCTATCTTAGTGGAGAATAACAAGCCAAGACTTTTGTATCATATTAAAAATAGAGGGTACAGAGGTTTTTCTGTTAATAGACCTGATAAGCAAATGGCTAAGTTAACAAAGACTGAGAAAGAGTTAGGAGGTATTCCAAACTCATCAGAAGATGTAAAGCAAGCACACGCTTCTGCAATTGAGTCTTACATCGAGAAGTTTGTAGGATTAGATTTGGAAGCAAAATATAGAGACCCTGAGGAGATGGGCACGATGCCATTTACAAGAACTCTTGAAGATTGGGCAAGGTTTGATATAAACGATAGAACAAAATTTGATGCCTCTATTAGTTCAGGTTTATGTATAATGGCTAACCAAAAGCATTTATATATGCCTGAGAAAAAAGAATCAAATTTAATTATTAACTTTGCTAAGTATAAAAACGATGGAACAACAAGTCAATTAATTAGATGAAAAATGTAACAGTACAAATAAATGCCACATCTTTCCCAAGTCAATTAGCAACTGATGCGGAAAGAGCATCGAAGGAATTTGGACTTCAAGTGGGGCAAGGCATACAATATGAGTGGTTCCGTAAAGATGGTAACTCTTGTAGGTACTATAGCCAATGGAGAGATTTCCGTAGGCTAAGACTATATGCAAGAGGAGAACAACCAATTGGTAAATACAAAAACGAATTAGCTGTTGATGGTGATTTATCTTATTTAAATTTAGATTGGACTCCTGTACCTATCATACCAAAGTTTGTTGACATTGTTGTTAACGGAATGTCTGATAGGCTTTTTAAGGTTAAGGCATATGCACAAGATGCAATGTCTCAAGCTAAAAGAAGTAAGTATCAAGATATGGTTGAGTCTCAAATGGTATCAAAAGATATTTTGACAACTATAAAAGACAAGACAGGTGTTGACGCATTTATGATGGACCCTGAGCAACTTCCTGAAACAGACGAAGAGTTGTCGTTGTATATGCAGCTTAAGTTTAAGCCTGCGATTGAAATTGCAGAAGAAGAAGCAATCAATACTATTTTTGATGAGAATCATTATGATGACTTAAGAAAGAGACTTGACTATGATGCAACAGTAATTGGTATTGAGGTTGCAAAGCACGAATTTTTACAAGGTACAGGCGTTCAAATTTCTTATGTTGACCCTGCTAATATTGTTTATAGTTATACTGAAGACCCATTCTTTAAAGATTGTTTTTATTGGGGTGAGATTAAAACGCTTCCAATAGGAGAGTTAATGAAGATTGACCAATCTTTAACTAGAGAAGATTTACAAGAGATTACGCAATATAGCCAAGCGTGGTATGATTATTATAATGTAGCACAGTTCTATGAGAACAGTATGTTTAATCGTGATACTTGCACTTTATTATATTTTAATTATAAGACCACTAAAAAAGTAGTTTATAAAAAGAAAATTTTAGAAGGTGGTGGTTCTCGTATTATCGAGAAAGATGAAACTTTTAATCCTCCTACCGAGATGATGGAGGAAGGAAATTTTGAGAAAATAGAGAAAACTATTGACGTTTGGTATGAAGGTATTATGGTAATGGGTACCAATATCTTATTACAATGGAAGATGTCTGAAAATATGGTTCGTCCTAAGTCAGCATCTCAACACGCACTACCAAACTATGTAGCTTGTGCTCCACGTATGTATAAGGGAGTTATTGAGTCATTATGTAGAAGGATGATACCATTTGCTGATTTGATTCAAATTACGCATTTAAAATTACAACAAGTTATTGCACGTACAGTTCCGGATGGTGTCTTTATTGATGCTGATGGTTTAAACGAGATTGACTTAGGCACGGGTAACGCATACAATCCTGAGGATGCTTTAAGATTATACTTCCAAACGGGTAGTGTAATTGGACGTAGCTTTACTCAAGATGGTGACTTTAACAACGCAAGAGTGCCTATTACTCAGTTAAACTCTAACTCAGGTGCTGCTAAAACGCAGATGTTAATTACCAATATGAATCACTACGTTGATATGATTAGGTCTGTGACCGGTCTTAACGAAGCAAGAGATGGTTCTAATCCTGACCCTAACTCATTAGTTGGTCTACAAAAGATGGCTGCCTTAAACTCAAATACAGCTACAAGACACATCCTTGATGGTTCTTTGTATGTTTATCGTTCATTAGCAGAGGCTTTAACTTATAGAATTGCTGACATTTTGCAATATGCTGACTTTAAAGACGAGTTTGCTAATCAAATTGGTAAGTACAATGTATCTATATTAGAAGAGATAAAAGACCTATATATTTATGACTTTGGTATATTCATTGAGGTTTCACCTGATGAAGAGCAAAAGGCACAATTAGAAGGTAATATCCAAATGGCATTATCTAAAGGTGACATTAACCTTGAGGATGCAATTGACATACGTGAGATTCGCAATATTAAACTTGCTAATCAATTATTAAAGATGAAGCGTATTAAAACTCAAGAGCGTTTAGAGAAGAATGAGATGCAGAAGCAGGCAATGATTGCTCAGCAACAATTGAAGTCTCAAGAGATGGCAGGACAGGTTGCTATGCAAAAGATTGATTTGGAGACAAGGTCTAAGATGCAGATTAAACAAGCAGAGGTAGCCTTTGATATCCAAAAAATGGAGAAAGAAGCGGAGATGAAATCTTATTTGATGCGTGAGGAGTTTGACTACAACTTGCAGCTTCGTGGTATGGAGACAAGTAATATAAATAGCAGAGAGCAAACAAAAGAAGATGCTAAAGCAAAAAGAATTAGCCAACAAAATACAGAGCAATCTAAATTAATTAATCAAAGAAAGAACAATCTACCTCCAATAAGTTTTGAATCAAATGAGGATAGTTTAGATGGCTTTGATTTAGCTGAATTTGAACCTAGATAAAATGTCGAAATTTTTATCTATTTTTGTATAAATAAAATCAAATCAAATGGAATATAAAGTTAGAGCCGTAGAAATGCTTGAACCTAAAAGTGTTCAAGAAGTGGAACAACAGTTACTTGATAAACACGAAGAGTCGTTAAATCAAGAAAACAATGAAGTAGATAAAGAGGTTGTAATAGACCCAATACCTGCGGGTGTTGATTTAAAGGATGAAGACGTTCTTTCATATATTGGTAAAAGATATAACAAGCAGATAAATTCATTGGATGAATTGGTAGCTGAGCGTAAAGAAGCTGAGCAATTACCTGAAGATGTAGCTGCTTTTATGAAATATAAGCAAGATACAGGTCGTGGATTTGAAGACTTTGTAAAATTGGGAAAGGACTTTGAAAAAATGGACCCTGACCAATTGCTTAAAGAATACCTTTCTTCCACACAGGAAGGTCTTGATAGTGATGACATTGAGACTTTAATGGATGAGTACAAGTTTGACACTGAGTTAGATGATGAGTCAACTATTAAAAAGGCAAAAATCGCAAAAAAGAAAGTTCTTGCTGAAGCTAAGAAATATTTCACTTCCCAAAAGGAACAATACAAAATGCCCCTTGAGTCAAGAACGGCATTTATTCCAAATGAGGAGAAAGAAATATACGATAGCTATAAGCAATATGCCCAACAGGCAAAGACCATAGAAGAGGAGAACAATCGTAAACGTCAATGGTTTGACCAAAAGACGAACGATGTTTTTAGCGGAGAGTTCAAAGGTTTTGAGTTCAATGTTAATGACAAGAAGTTCACGTTTGCTCCCGGAGATGCTAGTGAGTTGAAAAAGAACCAAGCTACACCACAGAACTTTATTAACAAGTTCTTAGATGAGCAAGGTTTAATGAAAGACGCAGCAGGCTATCATAGGTCATTGTCGATAGCAATGCATCCTGACAAATTTGCTAAATTCTTTTATGAACAAGGGCTGTCTGATGCTACTGAAGATGTAATGCGTAAAACCAAAAACATCAATATGTCAGAGCGTAAAGCACCCGAGGTTAGCAAATTAACGAATGGAATGCAGGTGAAAGCGATAAACCCTGATTCAGGACGAAACCTGAAAATTCGCAGTATAAAAAAAATATAAACAATTAAAAATTTAAAAAAATGGCAAGTGCACTTTTAAGTTCCCCTACCTATGCCCTGCAGCCTTCTGCAGAACAGGTAGCGTTACAAACAAACTACATTACCAACTTCAACTTTTTGAATCAGTATCTTCCTGATACTTATGAGAAAGAATTTGAGCGTTATGGTAATAGAACAATCGCATCTTTCTTACGTATGGTAGGAGCAGAGATGCCGTCTAATTCTGACCAAATCAAATGGGCAGAGCAAGGACGTTTACACATCAAGTACACAAGTTGTACTTCAGCAGCAGCAGCAGGTGCTTCAACAGCAACTTTTACTGTAGCTGATAGTGGTGTGACTTATATCGCTATTCGTGTTGGACAAACTTTGATGATTCAAAATAATACATCAGGTGTTTTCAACAAGGCTATCGTAACTGCAGTTCCTTCAGCAACTACTTTCACAGTAGCTTACTACGAGACTGCAGGTCAATCTTTCGCTGTTTCTACAGCTTGTACTGTATTCATTTACGGTTCTGAATTTAAGAAAGGAACTAACGGAATGGTTGGTTCATTAGAATCAGAAGATGATATCTACAGCAACAACCCTATTATCATTAAAGATAAGTATGCGGTTAATGGTTCAGATATGGCTCAAATCGGTTGGGTTGAAGTTACTACTGAGAACGGTGCTACAGGATACTTGTGGTATTTGAAATCAGAGCACGAGACTCGTTTACGTTTTGAGGATTACTTAGAGACTGCAATGATTGAAGCAGTACCTGCTGCATCTTCTTCAGGAGCTGCAACTGCAGGTTACATTGGTTCTCAAGGTATTTTCTACGTTGTAAACAATCGTGGTAACGTTTGGGGTGGTGGTACTCCAACAACTTTATCTGATTGGGATTCTATCGTTTCTCGTTTAGATAAGCAAGGTGCTATCGAAGAGAACGTAGTATTCGTAAATCGTGGATTAAGTTTCGATATTGACAATATGTTGGCTCAATTGAACGGCTACACTTCAGGTGGTGTTGCTCAATCAGCTTCATTTGGTCTTTTCGATAACGATGTTGATATGGCGTTAAATTTAGGTTTCACAGGATTCCGTAGAGGTTATGACTTCTACAAGTCTGATTGGAAATACTTAAATGACCCAACTATGCGTGGTGGTTTAAACCAAACTGCTGCAACTGCAACCGGTACTATCACAGGTTTGATGGTTCCTGCAGGTTCTACTTCAGTGTACGACCAAATTATGGGCAAGAACGCTAAGCGTCCTTTCTTACACGTTCGTTACCGTGCTTCTGAAGCTGAAGACCGCAGATACAAAACTTGGATTACAGGTTCTGCCGGTGGTGCTGCTACAAGCGACTTGGATGCAATGGAGGTTAACTTCCTTTCTGAGCGTTGCGTATGTACTTTGGGTGCAAACAACTTCGTGTTATTCCGTTATGGATAATAGGTGGTAAATATAATGGGAGGGTGTCTTTAAAGACACTCTCCTTTTTTTAAATCAAATCAAATTAAATATAAAATGTCAAAAGTTATTTCGTCTGTAGATAAAGTTTATAAACTTAAAATAGGCAACCCGCTATCTTATACGTTAGCATCAAGAAACCATCCTCGATTCCCACTAATGTGGTTCGATGAGAAAAACAACCAAAACCGTGCTCTTAGGTATTCCACAAATCAGAAGTCTCCTTTCGAGGATGAGCAAGATGGGAATGCTATTATTGAACCAATCATATTTGAAGATGGGTTCTTAAGAGTACCAAGAACAAACCCCGTACTACAGCAGTTTTTACATTACCATCCTTTAAATGGTAATATTTTTGTTGAAATAGACAAAGAGAAAGACGCAAGTGCTGAGGTTGAAGATTTAAACATTGAAGTTGATGCCTTAATTGAGGCTCGCCAACTTACACTTGACCAAATTGAAACTCTAACAAGAGTGATGTTTGGGAAAGACCCATCTACCGTATCTACTGCCGAATTAAAGCGTGATATATTGGTATTTGCTAAAAAAGACCCAAGAGAGTTTTTAAATATATTGAATGACCCTGAATTAAAATTCCAAGCAAAAATCCGCACATTCTTTGAAAACAAGTTATTAGTATTAAGAAATGGAGAAAAAGAGGTGTGGTTTAATACAGCTACTAATAAGAAAAAGATGTTGTCAGTTCCTTTTGGAGAAGACCCTTATGCTATGGTAGCCCATTTCTTACAAAGTGATGAAGGCATAGATTCACTTAAGATGTTAGAAGCTACTTTATCGTAGATATATTTGGTTATTGATTGATTGATAGGTTAGAGGGGGTACTGATTGTACCCTCTTTTTTTTTATGTATATTTGTAAAAAAAAGACTAATGATAAACTCAGTAAGAAATACGGTATTGTCTGTGTTGAATAAGAACAACTACGGATACATATCTCCTTCTGATTTTAACTTGTATTCACAGAATGCTCAAGTTGAGATTTATGAAGAATATTTCAGCAGCTATAACAAAGTTATAAATGCTGAGAATGCAAGGATGTCAGGTGTTGATTATGCAGATATGGAGCAGCCTATTGCAGAGGTATTAGAATATTTTTTAAGAACAGACTATTTAACAAAAATAGCTGCTAATAAATTCTCAATGCCTACGCCTGCGACAACAGGATATTATACTTATATGTTATTGGACATCAAGTGTAAACCGGTTACATTAAGAACAGGGACAAACACATCTGTGGTAGCTAGTCAATTAGTTGATAGCACTGCCTTATTTACTACTTATGGTATTTCAGCAGGAGATATTGTTACCAATATAACTACAGGTTTAGTATCTACCGTAACATCGGTAGTTAGTAATACTGTATTAGCATTAGATTCAAATATATTTTTAGCATCCGCAAACTCTTATGGAGTTTTTTCTTCATCTACTAATGTTCAAGCAGAGAAGGTGATTAATAATAAACTTGCCTTATTAGTTAACTCTAATTTGACACAGCCAACTAAGGAGTTCCCTGTTTATGCATTACAAGGCGAAGAATTGACTTTCTATCCTACAACGATAAGTAACAAGGGACAAGTGCAAGCAACCTATTTTAGGTACCCTAAAGTTCCAAAATGGACGTATATTACCTTGACAAATGGTGAGCCGGTATTTGACCAATCACAAAATGATTATCAAGATTTTGAGTTGCCTATTGAAGATGAATACAAATTGGTTACAAGGATTCTTCAATATTGCGGTATGTCTATTCGTGAGTCTGAGGTTACACAATTTAGTATGGCTAAAGAGCAACAAGAACAAAATCCATAAAAAATTTAAGATATGGCATATATATCACAGTATCAATATTACGAGAATGGAGGAGTTGTTCCTGAAGACACCAATTGGGGGTCTTATCAGTTTATTAGTTTAACTGATATTGTCAATAATTTCTTGCTAATGTATGCAGGAAACCATTCATTGGTTAATAACGAAGAAAGATACAAAATATTATTTCACGCAAAGCGTGCTATTCAAGAACTTAATTATGATGCTTTTAAAGAAATTAAAGTATTAGAATTGACCGTACCTGACAATTTAAGGTACATATTTCCATCTGACTATGTCAATTGGGTACGTGTATCTTTATATAAAGATGGTTGGCTTAGACCTTTAACTGAAAATATTCAAACACTTTCATCTAAGGCTTATCTTCAAGACAATACGGGTCGTATTTTATTTGACCAATATGGGAATGCTTTATCTCCACAATACTCAACTATTGATTTGAATAGATTAGCTAAAACAAAAAAAAGCATTTATCTTAATCAAGGTAATCAATATAATGGGCAGTTAGGATGGAACTATGATGGAATGTGGTATTTTGAAGCAAACATTGGGGCGGCATATGGACTAAATACAGAGACTGCAAACTTTAATCCTACTTTTAATATTGATAGAAAATCAGGAGTTATTAACTTTGACTCATCTATGTCAGGGTTATCTTGTATTCTTGAGTATGTGTCTGATGGTATGGAACAAGGAGACAATTCTTTGATTACAGTAAACAAGTTATTTGAAGCATATATTTATGCAGCAATCGAGTACGAGATACTTAGTTCTAAACTTGGTGTCCAAGAATATATTGTTGCCCGTTCTCGTAAAAAAAGAAAGGCTTTGTTAAGTAATGCTAAAATAAGAATCAGTAACATTCATCCCGGTAGACTCTTAATGAATATGAGAGGTATGGACAAGCAAATAAAATAAAATGGCAAATTTTACAAGAAACTTTATAGCAGGTAGAATGAACAAGGTAGTAGACCAACGTTTACTTCCTGAGGGTGAGTATGTTGATGCTATGAATATTAGAATGGGTTCAACCGAGAACGCTGAGATGGGAGTAGTAGAGAATACCAAAGGGAATCTTTCTCTTACCACATTAAAATATAATGGGACATCTCTTAGTTCGTCAGCAAGATGTATTGGGGCGATTGAGGATAGTGCAAACGAAACCATTTATTGGTTTGTTCACGACTCAGCTTTCCCGGTAGGTGCTACGGGTAAACTTGATTTAATCTTGTCATTTAATGTTTTTACTAATATATTAACCTATCACGTAATAAGCATTAACAATGGCGGAAACGTTAATACTGTGTTAAACTTTAATCCAAGTTATTTGATTACGGGGATTAATGTACTAAACGATTTATTGTTTTTTACGGATGATTATAATCCACCTAGATTTATAAATACCAATAGAAATTACGCTAATCCCGTATCTAATATAGACCAATTTACAGCAGAGTCTTTACTTGTTATTAAAAAACCACCGGTAGAATCCCCTGATGTAGAGCCTATTGTAACTAATGGACAAGAGAATTTTTTAACTACAAGATTCATTTGTTTTGCTTACAGATATAAATATATTGATGGCGAGTATAGTGCTACTTCTCAGTGGTCTCAACCTGCTTTTGTACCTAATCCTTTTAGTTTTAGTACTGAGAGTTTTTTAAACGAGGGGATGACCAACTTCTGTAACTCTGCACGAATCACATACAACTCAGGAAGTTCTCTTGTAGTTGGTATTGATTTATTATTTAAAAGAGCAGATGGTACCGTAATAAAAGTTATCGAGAAACTTGACAAGACTAATTTAGGTCTTTCAAATAATACAGAGTATCAATATACATTTACTAATAGCAAAATATTTACAATACTATCTGAGTCTGAATTATTGAGATTATACGATAACGTACCTCGTTTTGCCAAGGCTCAGACTATTATGGGCAATAGATTAATGTACGGAAACTACATAGAGGGATACGATTTAGTAGACCAATATGGAGTTCCTGTTAAGTTTGAATATACTACCGACTTGGTTTCATTGCCTATTGGAAATTCTGATATTAACGATGCTACTTCAGCAGGAAATTATAATATTAATGGAAGCGTAAGTGTTCCAAGTTCAATAGTTTCATTTGACTTAACAGGTAAAAATTTAGTTGCAGGTTCTGCAGTTAGTTTGGCTGTAACAATTGAGCACGCTCAGTTTTCAGGTCAAACACCTTTTCCTACAGAAGAAACGGCTGATGTAAATTTAAACTTTTCATTTTTCTTAACTAAAACTTATACATCTGTATATCAATTAGCAACAAGTGTAGAGTTTCAAACTGCAGTAGGTACATCTGCTAATATCCAATCATTTGCGAATGCGTGTGTTGGTACAACATTTACTGACTCAGTTAACTGCTTATTACCAAATACTTTAGATGCTTATACAGCTACAGGTAGTGGTATAAGTGCATTAGCACAACCGGTTGGTATTGTAACAAGTCCAATTAGCAATTGGATTGGATTCCAATTCATTGCACAAAAATTTGTAAACAACGTATCAACTCCTACTCAAACTTTTTATGAGTACTATCAAGTTGCTTTAGCTGAGGCAACTTTTCAAGAAGTTGCTAACCCTCAAAGTTTACATAGTAATCGTGACTATGAGATTGGTATTGTTTATATGGATGAATTTAATAGAGCATCTACTGCTCTTGTAAGTCCTAACAATACAGAGCACGTTCCTTGTGGATTATCGTCATATAAAAATTCAATTAAAGTAACGATACCTGCTACTCAAAAACCTCCGGGATGGGCTACTAGGTATAAGTTTGTAATAAAGCCTGACCAAGAGAATTATGAGACAATTTATTGTAGCATATTCTTCCAAGACCCTATAACAAATAATGCATTCTTTTTATTAGAAGGAGAGAATGCAAAAAAAATAGAGGCGGGAGATAGGTTAATTGTAAAGGCTGATTCAAGTGGAGTAACATCATCTTGCGTATATGCAACTGTTCTTGAGAAATCTTCTCAAGCATCAAACTTTATTGAAATACCAACAGAAGAAGACCCCGAAGTATTTTTACCAATTCCTGCAGGCGTTTATATGAAAATAAACCCAAATAGTTTTAGTACAGTTACAGATGAGTATGCTATTATTGCTCCGGGTAAAATAACAGAAAGGGCACCAAGTCCGGGCATATTTGGTTCCGGAACTTACCCTATTTTATATTACCCAATGAACACTGCTCAAACAGTAGGATTTGACCCTGCTCATCCAACTTGGGAATTTTCTGATTACACTGTACCTGCAGGAAGCAGAATTGTATTAGACATAAAACAATTTAGAGGTGGCAAAGGTTGTCAATGCGAAGAAAGAACAAATACTTTAGAGAAAACACTTGTCTCGTCAAAGACGTATGACAATATGTATGATTGGTTTGTTGGAGATAACATAGAGCAATTTTTAAATGATGGAGTTAGATATGCTTCTTGTGGAGCCGATGTCCCTGAAAATGAATTTGTTCCGGGTACAGGAAGTTCTACATTGATACCTAATAGTGGAATCAATTACTATCAATTTTATAGGAATCCAACAACCAATGAATTATATTTAATGGTTTCAGGTACTAAAAGCTGTCCGGGAATTGATTATCCAAATTCACGTGCTTCTAATGTTGAGGTAAATATTACAGTATTCCGTTCTGATAAAACAATAATATTTGAAACAGAACCAACTGACGCTCTTCCTGACGTATTCTTTGAAAACGAAATGTCTTTTGCTATTACGGGTGGTAACCATATGGGTAACATCCAAAACCAAAATATAGGAGCAGGTACATCTGCTATAATTGACACTAAGTTTTTTAACTGCTTTGCATTTGGAAACGGAGCGGAGAGTTATAAGATTCGTGATTCAATTATTGGGGGTTCATTTAACTTTGGAAATAGAGTGACAAGCGTTTCTGCTCAAGACTATAAAGCGGCAGATAGATTTGCTGACATCACATATAGTGGCGTGTATAGTGCTGAGTCAAACGTAAATAAGTTAAATGAATTTAATTTGGGCTTGCTTAACTATAAAGTTTGTGAGCCATCATTTGGAGAGATATTTATATTAGACGGAAGGCAAACAGATGTACTTGTATTACAAGAAGATAAGATTTCATACGTATTAGCTGATAAAAATTTATTATCAGATTCTACAGGTGGTGGGGTTGTGGCTTCAGTCCCTGAAGTGTTAGGCACACAGATTGCCCGTAGCGAAAAGTATGGCATTAGCTTTAATCCTGAGAGTTATATACAATGGGGTTACGATAGATATTTTACTGACGTAAAACGTGGTGCTGTTATTCAACTACGTGGAACTTCATATTCTAGTGAGGAACTCAAAGTTGTTTCTGAAATGAATATGAGAACTTGGTTTAGAGATACATTCAATGAATCTTTTAATACTCAAAAACTTGGTGGATTTGACCCTTATATGAATGAGTATGTCTTAACAAGTAATACTATTGCTATACCATCAAATCCTCAGTGTATAAATTGTGGTATTACTCAAACATTTACATTGTCATCTGCGACAAGTGCAACAACAACTTATTGTGTTGACTTAGGTCCAACGGTAGGACTAACGGATATAAACTATACTGTTTCTTCAATAAGTGCAGGAGGTAATTTCCAAATAGTAGCTACTTATAATGGCACACCATACACTACAGGTATAGTTACAACAGGCGGAACGTTATCTTTTACTAAGAATAATGTATCAGTAGAGACTGTAACTCTTGTAATAACTTATATAGGGAATATTACATTAGGCGTTGAGGTAGAGTGTCCTCAGGCAGCATCCTTAAGTATTGTTCAAATAGTGCTTACAAATGATTATGACTCAGGTCAAACCACTAATGCTCAATATAGATATGTAAATGGCTCTTATACATCGCCACTACAATCTACCTTGGTGACATTTGCTAGTGGAACAACAAACCCACTTGTGTCATTATATAACATAACAACAAATTATGTTGGTACGGGTGGTTTCCCTCCTGCAGGAAGTACAATGAGTTTGATTTCAAATAAACTTGCTACTGACACCTTTATATTTAATCCTGCTACTGATAAGTTTAGATACCTTGCTAGCAATACTTTATATAATAATACTACAGCAAACATAAATTCATTGTTAGCGTTAACAACAGTTGCCACTCCTAATCAGGGTAGTGGAGGTAATAATTATGCAAACTTTACGGTACCTGCTCTTCAAAATTATTTGTATTTAGTATGGGACTTTAGGTCTTCAGTTGCTGTAGAATTATGTTATTCTAATTTAAATACAGAAGATGCTTGTTGTGGTTGTGAATTAGAGCCAATATCATATAATTGTATTGATGGTAACTGTGTAGACCCGGGCGATGGAACAGGCACATATGCTAGTTTAGCTTCTTGTGAAGCAAATTGTGCTGCCCCTACAACGGTTAGATTAGATTGGAACGTTGGTCAGCAATCAGGAGGAGCATTAGTAATATTTAACAATGTTGGGTCTCAATTACTAAATGTAACATCTACAGCAGGAACTGCTCAAAGTGGAACAATATATCCTTTGATAAGTCAGTTACCTTATACCATCCGTGGTGAGTGGGTATCGGGTTCAGGAAATATTATACAATTTAATTTATGTAATATAATAGATGGCGGAACAATATTTACAAGCGGAGAAATTACTAGCGTAGAGGGTTATGAGGACTATTTAGTTACACCAACGCCTGTTCACGGATTAGTTAGTTTAACTGCACAGAATGTAACACCACCTACTTGTCCTGTATAATTAAAATAAAATATAAAAAATGGCAACAAGTTCAACATACTATCTAAATGCACCATCACTTGGTTCGGCAACTGCCGTGTTTACAAATAGCACACTAGCAACTTGTGCTCCTAATGGATTTTATTCAGACGGAGTAATTACAAGACAACAAGTGGGATGTGTTTTATTACCACAGCAAACTTGTCCTGCGTGTGATGGCGTTTCATATAACTGCGTTGAAGGAACTTGCACGGACCCGGGAGACGGAACAGGAACGTATGAGACATTGGCAGCTTGCCAAGCAGTATGTGGCTCAGGTGAGTCATACAATTGTATAGACGGAGTTTGTGTTGACCCCGGAGATGGTAGCGGAACATACGCAACATTAGGAGCGTGTGAGGGTGCTTGCAATCCTGAGGTATATACTATTGATTCATTTGCAACAGGCTCATCGGCTACTGCTTGCAGTACCGGAAGTCCATCGGTTACCGTTTATGCTTTACCCGGATATACGGTTCCAATTGTTACAATGATTTTTTATACCGATTTAGCTTTAACAACTCCTTACGTTGGCGGAGCGGGATGGCGTAAATTTACAAATGGGACTACAAACTATGCAGGAGAAGTTGATGCTACAGGAGAACTTACAAATTATGTAACTTGCTAATAAATAAATATGCCAAATTATACATTATCATATAGCGATTTAGTAGGGGGATGGGTATCCTTCTACTCTTACAATCCTGATTTTATGATAGGGATGAACAACTACTTTTACACGTTTAAAGGAGGCAATCTTTACAGACATAACGTAAATGCTAACAGGAACACATTCTACGGCACTTTTACGCCATCGTCTATACAAAGTGTGTTTAATACGGCACCTCTTGAAAACAAGCTATTTAAGACCATTAACATACAAGGTGATGCTGCTTGGGCTGCAACATTAGAAACGGACTTACAGTACTCAGGATTTATACAAGTAGATTGGTTTTCTAAGAAAGAGGCTGCTTACTTTGCCTTTATAAGAAATAACTCAGTTGGCGAACTTGCACTTAGAAGTGTTAATGGTATCGGCAAAAGCTACCAAGTGACGGGGTCAGGAGCGGCTGTGATAGTTAAATTTGCTGTAGAAATAGGAAGCATTATTAGTATTGGGGATTATTTGTACTATTCGGTATCTCCTTATGTGACTCCAATACTTGCAGGTAAAGTGACAGCTATTACTATTAACCCTTTAAGTTCGGTTAATCAACTTACAATAGATACTACAATCTCAGGAACAACACCTATACCAATACAAGATGCGTTTTTCTTGTACATCAAAAACTCAGTAGCTGAGTCTCACGGGGTGTTAGGACATTATTGTACATTTACACTATCAAACACTTCTACAAGTAAAGTTGAATTGTTTGCAGTGCAGTCAGATGTTATGAAAAGTTTTCCTTAAATTTAATATCTTTGTAAGAATATGGAATTGTATATACGAGAACTGAACGAAACAGACTACGATGAGATACTTGTAGGATGGTGGAAAGATTGGGGATGGAATGCTCCTCCAAGAGATTTTCTTCCTCGTGATGGCAGAGGTGGTATAATGGTTTTAGATGAAGAAATACCGGTTTGTGCAGGATTTATGTATATTACCAATTCAAAGGTGGCTTGGGTAGATTGGATAATATCGAACAAGGAATATACCAAAAAGCCACAAAGAAAAGACGCCATTAAGTTATTGGTGTCAGCGTTGACGGATATATGCAAAACAGCAGGTAGTAAATATGTTTATGCGTTAATAAAAAACGAAAGTTTAATGAGCACATATCAAGAATTAGGGTATGTAAAGGGAGATAATTATACAACAGAAATGATAAAAGTATTATAATATGGCAGCATTTACTACAATCGCAGCAGGAATTGGGTTAGCCGCAACAGCAGCTACAACTACAATGTCCTTTACTCAAGCAGGCAAACAAAAAAAGGCACAACGTCAAGCTGAAAAAGATGCCGATGAGGCTATGGCTGATGCACGTAAAAAATTGGAAACAAATTTTTATGCTGCACAAGGAATACAAAAAGAGCCATATGAGTTAGAAAGAGAAGCGTTGCTTTCTCAAGGAGCAGGTGCAATTCAAGCAGGTGTAGAAAGTGAAAGAGGTGCGGCTGCAACAGCAGGTCGTATTCAATTAGCACAACAACAAGGTCAAGCAGCAGTTAGAAGTGCAATGGGTCAAGAGATGATGGCATTAGAAAACAAGCAATTAGCAGAAGAAAGTCGTTTACGTGATATTGGTGTTCAATTAGATTTAGGTGAAGTAGAGGGTGCTCAATTAGCTGCAGCAAATGCGGAAAGGCTAAGAGCACAATCAATACAACAAGGAATGCAAGGGGTAACAAGTTTTGCACAACAAGCAGCCGCTGCTCTTCCATTGTTTAGTGGTACTGCAGGTGTAGCCGATGTAAGTGAAGTAAGTGCAACGCCATTAGAACCGATTGAATATATGCCTAGAGCAAATTTAACTATGCCTGTTGCACCTCAAACTATTAATCCAAATCTTCAGCCTGCTAATATTAGTCCAATAGGAGGAGATGCTAGATTACCTTATCAAGGGTATCAAGGTCCATTACCTCTTTATTTACAAAAACCAAAAGATTTTAGATTTTATAATCCACCTACGTATAATGACCCTTTTAGTATATACGGTAAAAGAAATTAATTATGGCAACATATTATAAATATGCAGAACGAAGTGCGGATAGTCAGGTCAATTGGGCTGAGGTAGGAAAGGGTATATCTGATATGCTTACCGAAGAGGTAAAAATTCGTGAAGAAAAAAAAGCTGCAATTGATAAATCAACTCGTGAGTTTCAGCAAACTTTGCAGAATGCCCCTCAAGGTCAGTTTCAAGATGCTAATAAGTTTACTAATGACTATGCTCATTCTATGATGGAGCAGCAAATGATTGATACCAAGTTATTAAAGTCGGGTAAAATGAAGTTGCAGGATTATACTTTAAGAAGACAAAACTACATAGATGGTACAAATACGTTATTTGATTTACAAAAATTGTATCAAGAGAATTATAAACAAAAAATGGATGGTGTTCAAAGCGGAGAGTTTCAACCATTAACAGGTGCTAATATGGCTTCCGTAGAAGGCTTTTCTGATTTTTCAAAGTCAAAAGCCGTAATTGACCCTGCAACAGGTATTGTAAATGTTGGTATATTAGAACCTGACCCCAATAATAATGGTGTGATGAGATTAACTAATGATGTAGTTCCTGTTAATGTTATCAGAGGAAAGATATTAACAAACATTCCTGCTTTTAAAGTTGAGGAAGCTATGAACAATACGGTTAAAGTTTTTGGTGATAGGGTTCAAACACTATATGATATTGCTACTAAAACAAAATCAGGTACTATTACTGAACTAACAGGTATAGGTGCATTACAAGCATACCCTCAATTTAAAGGTGAAATAGAGCAATTTAATAAAGCAATAGACCAAACTATTGACGGATATTTCGCAGACCCTTACCACTTGTCATCTGTACTTACAATGCAACTAGATAAGTATGATGCTACTTCATTTACGTATGATAAAGAGTTAGCTAAAAAAGACCCAAGCAAATTACTTTTAAAAATTAATCCAACTACAGGTCTTGGGATATTAGATGAATCAGGTGCTCATTATAAAGTACAAGAAAAAGAAGCTAAAGATTGGGTTAGAAACCAATTGTTGGCTAAGATGGATTCTAAAAAAACAATAAAAGAAACAGGAACTGTACCTTATGGTCCGCAACAGCAACAATGGGCAGCTATTCAACAACAAAGCGGTCAAAATGATGTTCAGATTTCAAGAAGCATTGGCAGTTTATGGGGTGGTAATGATGCCTCTATACAATCTGCTACAACTTATTTTAGAGATATTAATCCTGCAATACAAAGCGTTAAAAGAGACAATACAGGAGTTACAGTTTCATTTATTGGTAAAGACAATAGAGTTCAAGAGAAAACATTACCATTTAAGACCGCTAGCGGGAATGTAATGAGTCAAGCAGATTTTATTAAATCAGCGGCTCCATTGTTAGTTGGCAATCCAAATATAGGAACAGCAATAGAAAGAGGAGGTTTAATAAAAAATGCTACCTTTAATCCAACGGGGAGTGCGTTGTCTCAGACGATAAAACAGGAAGCACCAAAACCTGTTAATCCGTTTATTCCTCTAGGATATATTCCTAAGGTTATACAAACACAAACACCAACAACTGTTACAGGTGGAAATATTAGGAAGTAAAAGATAAAATAATTAATTATGCCGGATTTAAAACAAGCGTTAAAAGATTTTGTAGCTACTTCTAATAGTGGTGTATATAAAGACGAGACCACTTTATTGTCTAAGTTCCCTGAGTTAAAGAGTTATGATATTAATGCATTAAAAGATTTTGTAGCTACCTCTAATAGCGGTGTATATACAAGTGAAGATGAGTTATTTTCTAAATTCCCTGAATTTGGAATTTCAAAAGAAGCCGAAGCATTAAAAAAAAAAGAGTCAATTACTACGGTATCACCTTTGGAAGATACTTTTTTGGCTTCGCAAAAACAACTTCCTAGCTTTGAGGTTAGTCCATTAAGAGCAGAGGCTCCTGTTAAAAAAGAAAAATTACTTAAAAATTTAGAAGCATTTGAACAGGCTACTGATAGAAATGCTTATTTAGATAATATTGGTACAAGAGCATTATCAGGTGTTACTTCTTTCGATAAAATGGTTGCATCTATTCCTGAATCAATTATTAACGTAGCATCATTGCCTCAAAATGCATTAGCTTGGGCTACGGGTTGGGATATTGCGGCTAATGCTGACACATTTAAGAAAACATTAGGTATAAGCAATCCTATCTTAGATAAATTAAACGAAGAAGAAAAAAGACTTAGTGCTAAAACTGAAAAGTTTAATCAAGAAAGATATGAGAGTACAGGTATTGTAGATAATATACAAAAAGGAAATTATCAAGATGCATTTGAATTATTAGGAAGTAATATTATAGAATCTGCTCCTGTAAGTATAGCAATGATGGTTGGAGGAGCAACACTTGCTCCTACCGAATTGGCAGCAATTAGTACTGCTGCTTTTCTTGAGCAGAATAGAGAGCAGCTAGGAGAAGAAAATCCTGATATGCCTGAAGTAGAAAAGACAGTAAAAGCATTGGGAATGGCTGCTGCAGAAACGGTATTTAGTGCTATTGGCACAGGTACAATTGGTCAAGTATATAAGGATATTATAAAAAAAGAAGGCGTAGAAGTAGGAAAGAATATATTTAGAGATGGTTTAGTTGCTACATACAAAAGTGCATTAACTAAGTATGGTGTCCCAATAGGTCTTTTAGGAGAAGGTATAGAGGAAGCAGCTACCCAAATTACTCAGAATGTACTTAGTGATAAATCCGCATTCCAAGGTGTTGCGGATGCATTTGTAACCGGAGCCGGAAGTGGCGTTGTATTTACTGCACCAATTAGTGCAATAAAAGCTAGAGATAAAATAAAAGATTTTGTAGAAACTTCTCAATCTAAAAATGCAATAAAAACTGTATTAAAAGATAATGAGTTAACTCAAATTTATAATGTTCCTAAAGATAGCCCTATTACTTCTGAGCAAATAGAGATTGCTAATACCAATAAATCAAGAAATATATTGGTAAAAAATTTAGATAAAAAGGTAAAAAATGGCGAAATATCAGAAGATGACGCTAAACAATCAATATATGTATTTGATAAAATTCAACAAGTTTCAAATTCAGTAAAAGATTTAAACGTAACTAATTCTGAAAAGGCAGAGATTGCTACTTTATTAAGCAAAAGAAATCAATTAACTACTGACATACAAAATAAAGACGATGTATTAGTAGTTAAAGAAAAACAAGAAATAGCAGATATTAATAAAAAAATTCAGGATATTATATTGGTTTCAAAACCACAACAAGTGGAAGAGGTTGCTGCTGAAACAAATTTAGGTCTTGAAAAAGAATTAAGAGAGGAATTTAATTATGATTATTATGAAGAAAACCTTAATAGCGAATTTGAGTGGCAAAGAGATTTTGCAAAAGAATTTTTAAATGACCCTAAAGCCGCTTTTGAAAAGAGTATTAAACTTTTTAAAGATGCACTACAACGAGAACCAAATAACCAATCTTACAAGGACTCATTAGATTATAATGAAGAACGATTAAATAAGTGGAACGAAATAAATAATAAATATAAAACCGAACAAGATGCCATTCAAAAACAAATCACAGATGAAGGCTTGCTACGCAGCCAAGGACCCCAATTGGGATTGCAAAAAATGGGCGAAGGAAACCAAGGACTTGAAGTCGCTGCCACAGGGACCCAAGAAGTCGCTCCTACGCAACCGCAACAAGAAATAGTAAAAGCAAAATTTGAAGGACCAATAACTCAAGAGTCATTAGAAACAATCCCTGAAAAAGATATTTCAGATGTGACTGAACAAATAAATAATGGTCAAGCAAAATTAAATATAGACGCATTCCCTGCTACAGAATTAGGTACAGATAATAAAATCACAAATAACCAAAATGTATATTTATTACATTCGCAAGGTAAAGAGATTGGGATTTTAACTGTTAACAATGAAAAACTTGGTAACAGAGATGAAAGTTCAATAGCAGGTGTTGTTTTGCATCCTGACGTACAAGGAAAAGGAATCGGTAAAGAAATGTACCGATATGTAAATAATGATTTAATTGAAAATGGGAAACAGCCATTAAAATCAGATTACGATATAACTCCTGATGCAATTAATGTATGGAAGAGTTTGGTTAAATCAGGAGAAGCAACTCAAATTGGAGTCTCTGAAAAAAATAATGTTCCTTTATTTCAAATGAACAAACCTTCTGTTGAGTTGGTGTCTTTAAAGACACAAGCACCTAAGTTTGTTAGAGACATCTCTGCTCTTATCACTCCGGCTACAGTGCGTGGATTCAGTCCACTTACTGAAAGGATTAAGAAGTTGTCGTTGAACTATGACAAACTTGTTAAGCAATACGCTAAAAAGAAAGACCCTAAAGTTCTTGCTAAAATAAAAACTGCGGAGGCTCAAATATTAAATGATGCCAAGCAGGAGATTATTGATGCAGTAGCAAATATTGATGGTGTATCTGTTCAGTTTAAAGATACCAAGCGTGGCTTATGGGATAAGAAATTTGAACCATCGTTCAATATGACCTTGTCAGTTAGTCCACAGGCGGATACTAAAAAGGTAAGCGACTTACTATTTGACTTTGCAGAGAAGTATTCTCAAGACGCATTTATATTAGAAACTAATTCTGACCTTGAAGATGATGTTATAAATAAGGGCAGAGAAATGCCTCTTACAGAATTTGATGAAAATAATTTAATGAATTATCCGCAAATTATTTATACATTTGCTGAACCAATAACTGACGAGCAAGTAGCAGACCTATCTGTAGCGTTAGAAAGTGAAGGTATTGATGCATTTAATATCAATAATAATGAACTTCAGGTATCAGTAATTAAATTTCTTTCACAAGACGAACAAAACAATTTAACCAATGATGAACAATATCAAGAACGCACAAGAGACTTCGACTCAAAAACAATCGCAATCGCAAAAGCCACGTCTGACGTACTCGGAAGCGATGGCAAGGGTGCAAGCAGCATTCGCATCAAAAAATCTTCTTACCAAGGAGCAACCAATGAAGGAAGTGCAGACCAAACAAGACAATTCAATAGGAGTGACGTTTTTAAAGCGTTCAAAGAGTCAACCACAAAAGTAGAAACACTTGCAGTTGAACTTGCTGACTTACGCCAAAAAGAAATAGACCTACAAAAAGAAGGAAAAAAATTATCTACTGAAGACCAAACTCGATTTAACGAGTTAGTTAAAAAAGTACAGCCTGTAGTACAGCGTACATTTGAAGCAAATAAAAAACTTTATGAAGATGCTAAGACTGAGGTAGAAGGTATCGCACAAGATGCCATCTCTCAAGTTGACGCATCCATATCTCCATTCCCAATTAAACGTGCCGAGCGTGCATCTGTTAAAGCTATCAGATGGTATAATGCATTCACCGAAAAACTTGGTGATGGTTCACGTGTAAATATCGTAGTAGATACTGACGCTAATGCTGATAAAGTATTTAAAATTATTGACGAGAAGTATCCGGGGGATACAGAAGTAAGAAGAATCACGGAGACTACAGAATTGGGTTACCCAAAAAGACTTATTGAAATTCGTACATCTAATGGTACGCTTGCAGAAATTCAAGTGATTACCAATGAAGCCTATTTGGCTAAGGATGGCATCAAAGGATTTACCGGAGATGAAAAGCAAAAAGCTACAGCTAAACAAAAGTTAGATGAAGTACGTGCTCGTCTTGGATGGAATATACCTGATGGACTTGGTCATTATTTCTACGAGATTCAAAGAGATACCAATGTAGATGATACTTTAAGAGATGAGGCTGCAAGATTAAGCGACCTATATTATGATGCATTTACTAATCCAAAGTCTACACTTACTGAGTCTTTTATGAATGATGTAAATACATTTAAAAATAATGTAGATGCTGCTGATAAATCACAATGGGATGTAGGAAACAATGGTAAGGCTCCACAATCTTTAATAGATTATAAACCTGTTCAGGCTGAAGCTGCACTTATGATAGAAGAAGAGCAGTTTATTCCTATGAAAGCATCTGAGGTTAAGAATGATGCGTTTACCAAAGACAATGCAATAGACTATATTGAAGATGAAAAAGATACTGATAGCGGAAGAACTGTAACATATATCTCATCACTTACCGTTGAAGCACGTAATATAGATGGTGAACCTATTGGAACAATAACAAAACTTACCGATGAAGATAAAATATTCTCATTTACTGCAACAGATATTGATGGTAATGAGATTAATTTTGATGGATTTGAGACATTAGGAGAAGTAAAACAAGCACTTGCTGACAAGAACAATAAGATTCAGAAGAAAGAATTTGATAAAGAGCAAAAGAAAAGGGCTAAAGAAAAAGCTAAAGTTGAGGCTAAAAAAGCTAAAGCTAAAGCAAAAGCTAAGCCTACAGTAGAAGAGCAAGTAACGGGTGCATTAGATGACTTACTTGCATTAGACCCTAACGATAAGACTACATTAAAGAAAATCTCAAATAGCCTTGACCAAGTGATTAAGGATATTGATAAGTTTGAGAAAGAAAATCTTGGTGTAAATATAGCATTGCCTGTAATGAAGACCATCCTTAAAGCAATCAAGGCATTGGTTGACGCAGGTGTTGTATTACAAGATGCAATTAAAAGAGTTGCTAAAGACAACAATGTAAATAGCCGTGATGTAATTGATGGTATCAATGCTATTAGTCAAATTGCTCCTATTCAATCGCAGTATGATGCATTAATGGCAAAGGCTGATGATTTAATTGCACGTCAAAAATTAAGAAATATAGCTGATGCTAAAATAGTATCTAACTTAGATACGTTTATTAGAAATTCAGATATTTACAAAGAGAGTAATGATGCACAGAAGAAAATAATGGAGCGTGAGGCTAGACTTAAAATGGGAGTTGGTGCTAAGCGTGCGGTGTCAATTGGACGTGTGCTTGGTGCATTAAAAGATATTACCAATATATCGAGAGAAGAAAAGATGCTTGTCATCAAGCAAATTAGAGACTTATCAAGAGATGCAGCTAAGGAATTGGCTAAGGATATTAGAGAGATGGCATCAAAAGGAAAGATTACATCAATCCAAGCAGCTAATATTGTATCAAGATTTGGCAAGGTAAATATGCTTAATGAGATTTCAGTGTCAAACTTTGTTGACTATATGGCTAAGGTATTTGCAAACGCAGAGTATGCTGATAAGATTGATGTGGCTAAGAGTAAGTTGAAGATGGCTAAGAAAAACATTGTTACCAAGATTGGTATTGCTGATGGGTTGGTTGGAAAATTAAATCAATTATTTTCTATGAATCCAACACTTATACCTAATGAATATCTTGGTCGTTACTTAGAATTAGTTGATATGTTTGGTGCAAGACAAGCAGTGCTTACACTTGACGAGAAGTCTGCAGTGACTAAAGATGTTCAAGCAATTCTTGATGAGATTGACAACGAGCAGTCAAAAGCTGACGAGTTAGCTGATAGATTTAATGCTTCTGAGAATAAAGTATTTAAAGATGACGAATTAGATTACGCAGCATCAATTAAAAAAATGCTTGACGGGAAAGAGATTGACGAGAAGGAAGCAGAGACTATGCGTAAATATAAAGAGGACATTGCTCCTCAAGTTGAAGAGACTGAACTTACTGAAGATGAATTAGCGGCAGAAAGAAAAGAATTAACAGATGCAGTAAAAAAATCGACCATTGATGGCTCCGGTCTTTCTACTAAATATGAAAGAGATACGGTTAAAGAATTAACTAGACTTATTAGAACTGACGCAGTAGATAGTTTAACTAATACTGAATTAAAAAATTTACTTAAAGTTATTGACAACATTAACAACAACTACTTACCTCACTACGGAGAGATAATGCTAGAGAAGTTAGATGGACTTAATACTGACAAGGTTTTAACTAAAGCTGTTGAGCAGAGCAAGATGTATAAGTTCTCTGAATTATATTCAAAAGCAAAAGCTGCTGTTGCGATGCAAGGAAGAACAGGTGTTTTAGAAATGGTTAGAAGAAACCCTTTATTTTATATTGACCAATTATTTGGGAATTTTAAAACAAAAGAAATATTTAATTCGTTATTTAATGAACCTGCAAAAGCCGTTGCTGTATTTAAAACTCAATTAAATAGAGTTCAAAACATTTTAGAAAAGGCTGAAGAAAAGGTGGCTAAGTCATTTGGACTTGAACCTAATGCAGTAACTATGTCTAAATTTAAGATGATGACTTATATGGTTCAACTTGAATTTGAATCTAACAAAGGGAATAAAGAAGTTAATCCCGCATCTGATTATTTAAAAGCTACTATAAAGCATATTGATGCAGGAAAGTCTCGATTTGGAGAACGTGATGCTGATATGTTACAACAAATACTTAAAGATTTTGCTCCTGATGGCAACATTGATAACGAAAAACTTTACAACTCATTTAATCAAGCTGAGAAAGATGCCATTAAAGACATTCGTGGTATAAACGAATCACTAAGAGAGAAGGCTGAATTTACTGCAGCGATTATTCGTGGCGATAGGATTGACCCATTGAATAACTATGTGCACTTAAATGTATTACACGAGTATCAGCCAAACGATTTAACATCGGGCAGTGCGTTTGTAACTGAGTACAATAATGCAATGAGACCATCTACTAAAGCAAAGTCTTTGATAGCGAGAACAGGTAAGGTATCCCCATTAAACTTTGACATATTTGCAAGTGCTCAGCGTGGTGCCAAATTTGTCTTGATGGATTTCAACTTAACAAAACCAATACGTACATCTCGTAAAACAATCAGCGGCACTATTGCTAATTTAGAAAGTAAAGGAAGAATACCTAAAGAACAAAGACAAATAATAAATGCTATTAATGCTGCGTTTGAAGAGTCTATTGAAACGTTATTGACAAATACATTCACTCAAGATTCAGCATTAGATATAGCTATTGATTACATAAGCAAACAAGGATACCGTGCAGTACTTGCGGGTACAAATAGGTTTACATCTGAGTTAACATCAAACATAGGATTTGCTGTAATTAGTGACCCTAAGGCTCTCATTACAGGTATAAAATACAGAGGTGTTATTATGTCTTCTGATGCTCCTATGATAATGGAGAATTTAAAAAGCAAGCAAACTAATAGAGTTTTTCCTACAGATACATTATCAGGAAGATTAGTTGATACATCAATATTAAGTCAAGCAAGTGGTATTAAAGGTGCTGTATCAAAAAATCCTGTTAAAAATAAAATTCAACAAATTTGGAACAGGTCAGGAAAAAAATATGTTAATGCAATTGAACTTCAAGCTGATGCTTTGATTTCAACTCCTGATAAACTTACAATGAGACCTATGTGGTTTGGCTCCTTTGCAAATCAATTTGAAAATATCACAGGCAATGAAGTAGACTTTAAAAAAATTGCAGAGAATGATGAGACATATATGGAAGCCAATAAGGAGGCTCTTGATAAAGCTACTCAACTTGCAGACGAAAGGTCTGTAATGGTGGGAGCCACAGACAATCCATTTATGGGTATTTTAAAAGGAAACATAAAGCCTGACCAAAAACTTGCGTTAAGAGCATTTAATAACTTCAATAACTTTATGACAAAGTTCTTGATATTTGAATATGTTACAGCACGTACAGCTATTATGGCAGCTATTGGTAATGGGTCATTAACTAAAAAACAAGGAGGTGCAGTTCTTGGAGCAGTTGCTACACGTATGGTAGTATATGGATTAATTCTTCAAATGATGGGCACAGGTCTTATGGGATTATTCTTTGATGATGATGAGCCTGAAACAGAAAAGTCGTTTATGCAAAAACTTGGTCAAGCATTCGCTTCTGCATTTAGTTCGTTATTAATTGGAAGAGATTTTGGAAATGCTGTTAAGACTGTATTAAACTATGGTATAGAAGAAGCAAATGAAAAGTACCTTGACTTCTTAAGAGAGGGAGAATACGACCCGTATAAAGATGGCATTGCTTACACATTAATACCAAGAGATGATAGTAAACAAACAGACTTAGGTAAGCTACTTATGAATATGGGAGGTGCTTATACACCTGCATTAAATACGGCTGCATTTATTGTTAAAAAGGCAACAGAAAAACCAAAAGTAAAAGAGGATGCTATTGCAAGAAGAGAGAAAGAGATTAAGATAAGGATTCCTCTTGAGGTATTGGGTAACGCAGGTCTTATTCCTTTATACAAAGATATCCGTAAGGCTGTAATGAAAGATATGTATAAAGACCTTGAGAATGCTGATAAGACTAAGGGAGATAAAAAGAAAGCTGAGGCTGAAAAACTTCAAGGATTTAAGAACCAAGAAGATATGAAGCGTTACGATTACGAACTTTGGTATAGAACATTCGGACCTGACGCTGTTGACTTTGATGCAAAGCAAGCAGAAAAATTGATTAAGAAAACAAAGGATAGCTTGGAGAGAGCAATGAAAGATGATATGTACGACTACACTCCAAAACCTAAAAATAGTAAAGAAGGACTAGAGAAACTATATTAAATATAAAATGTATGAAAGGAAGTTCAAAAATGATTAAGAGAGCCGATGGCTCTATATCAAAGCGGGGTCTTTGGGATAACATTCGTGCTAACGCAGGTAGTGGGAAGAAGCCTACTCCTGCAATGCTTAAGCAAGAAAGAATTATAAAAAAGAAGGACGCTAAACGTACCTAATATATTTTAGTTCTTTCTGCTTGTCATAGTAGACCATCATCTCAGCATCATTAACCGCACCGTCACGGGGAGGGCGACCTCCCCATTTAATTTCTCCTTGCAGTTTATTGGCTTTGCCATAGATGATACCATCTTCGCACGCCCATATAAGTACAGGTGCTATACGCTTGTCAATTAACTTGACTAATTTTTTTGCTGAAATAGGCAGCGGATATGCTGCACGCATAGTTCTGATACGACCTTTAACTTCTGCATAAGCTATTAGACTCTTCTCTTTATCAAAAACTTTATAGTCTATATCGTGCGGGTCTAACTTCTTAAACGACCCACCAAATATGCTGACGAATAGTTCAATTGCTTTTTTCTCCCTGATTAAGTCCGTCTCTGTTTCAAAAGTCATCGTCTTCTATTGATTTTAATATCAGTCGTAGGTCTACAATTAAATTTCTTATATCTCTTTCTGCAGGGATAAACTCCCTATCTACTAAATTTTCATATATATTATTCAATAGCGAGTGCTGTTCAAGTATCCTAAAACAGATACGTTGTGCTCGTGAATTTTCGCTATTAACATTATCTTCCATATTCCAAAATTAGTATTTTTAGTCAATATCTACATCTAAATTAGGTTTGATGATTAATTCATAGCAATCTATACCATTCAACCTGATTTCAGACATCCATATTTTGTACATCCTTTTCCTATCATATGTATCAGTGTAACGATATTCTCTTATTAAGTTGTCATTTTTGAATAACTGCATTGCCCCCTTTCCTTTGTACCACTTTTCGTTTTTCTTTTTCATTTGATTTGATTTCTTCTCTAAACACTTCCACCTTCACTCCGTGGTTTTGTAGTTCTTTTAATCGGTACTCCTGAAGTTTAGATAGCTTACCGTTTGTGGCTTTGACCTCAATGAATATTACGTCACTGTCCCTTGGTATGGCAAGCAAGTCAGGTATCCCGTTCTTGTTTGTCATTGTAAGTTTAATGACATAGTACCCCTGAGCCTCTAACTCTTTAATTTTCTTGGCTTGGACTTGTTGTTCTTTCATTCGTTTGTTTTAATAACTCTTTTATAGAAAGGCTTACGTGTGTACATTCCTCAATAAAGTCAATCAATTTACCAATGTCTTCATTGCTAAATGCAAACCTGTTTGCCAAAAAGAACTCATAAGGCATACAGCTTTCGTCCAAGTCAATCTCATCCAACTGCACTGCCAAAGTTTTCTGTGGGAGAACTACCAATGTAAATATCACTGTGTACTCTTGACCTTCTTTAATCCATTTGTTCTGTGGTATTTTGCTCGGACGATTCTTGTCGTTGATGCAGATACATTTTACCATTTTCAATTAGTGTTTGTTTGTTTGCTAATAACCAATCAATAAAGTCATTTTGATTGAGTGTTTCTAATGCTTTAAATATTTTTTCTATTGGCGTCATAAATAAAAATCTTGTTTAAAATGATTCACCGTGTAGTCTTTCTTCTTTGTGACAGCCTTGTAGATGTCGTGTTCAATACCACCCTTGGCAAAAATCCAATACACTTGATTCTCAAGCCTCTCCTTTGTAGTCATTCGGTCTTTGCTCTGCCAATAACTCGTAGCACTGAAGTCAATGTTGTAGTAAACCAAATACTCAGCGTGTCTTAAACTGATTCCTTCTCGTCCACTTACAATCTGCAATGCTATATTCTTATTGGTGTCTTCAAAGACACTTAACTCGGAGGTTAAGTCGTCACCAAATATTTGTTTGAGTGCGTTGTACTCTTCTTTAAACTTATAGAAGATTCCAATCTTGCATCCTTCAAACTGCTCTTTGATAAACTCAGCCTTGCTCAAATCAAGTATCATACTATTCCCACTCTCAAACTTAATCGTCCCGCTGCACAACTGATGCACCTTCATCATCAACTTCACAGGAGTGTCCCCCAAAATTATTTCTTCTTTTCCTTCTATCACTAATTCTTTCTTTAATTTTTTTATCATCGCATAAGTTGATGGCTTCATCTCTACCTCCAATATTTCTTCTTTAGTCTCAGACATAAAACCTGCCTCCTGCTGTGTGTAGTTGATAGTATATGGTTCCATCTCTTTGAGTATGGTGTCAAGTCCGCCACTATAATCATTAACAAATAGTCCGTTAATCTTACGCTGTTTTACTTTAACATACTTATCGCAGAACCTATAAAAGTTTTTAAATTCTCTGAACGGGTTGTTAGGTATCGCATATACTTGATGGTACATTTGTGAGTATGACTCAGGTGTTGGTGTACCACTAAGTAATATCACCATTGGTCTGCATTTTTTAATTACCTCTGATACCAATTCTGCCCTCCCGCTCGGTTTTGGAAACGCCCCCATCCCGTGTGCTTCATCACAAACAATCAAGTCCCACTTCTTTTCATTCATTACAGTGTGTAGGCTTTCATAGTTAATTACTTGCATATAATACGAAGGGCTAAGCATTGAGTAGTCCTCTGATATGGTGCTCAGTGCTTTCTTCTTGGTAATAAATAGCACATTTCTTGCAAGCACACGCACAGCTATTCCAAGACTTGTCAATGTCTTTCCGGTACGAACCTCCATTGCTAAATACAGGAAGCCATACTTAGAAAGTATTTGCTGACCTTTCTCAATTATGTCAATCTGATAATCTCTGTAATTAAATCCTTGTTTGTCCTCCATCTCGTATAAGTTTTTATAATGCTCGCAACTGCTGATAATCTTGTCTATGATTTCTTGCTCTGTGTTATACTTAAGAACTTCTCGTATCTCAACTGCCTTGCCCCTGCCCGACTTTGTAGTCTTGGTTTGTAATACAACTTTCTTAAGCGTTTCGCAATAGTCCCACATCGCCTTGTTATTATATCCTGAGGTACGTTCAATCATTTTCTTATTCTTTTTTCGCAGTGACCACAATACATTTTCCTTTTATACTCTGCTATAACAGGCTGAGGACATTCGCAATCATTGCTGATGCGTGTGCCATCGTCATTGTAGTTCAGGGCAATGTACTCCATCAAGTCTACGCAGTTCTCAAACATATCATAAGACTGAAAGTAGTCCATCATTAACTGAATCAACTCGATTGGTATATCTTCGTCCGGAACGTGAGCAAATAAACTTACATCTGACATTCCAATCTCTTCAAGTGTATTTCTTTCTGTAATTAGGTTAAATGAATTAACCATTCCCACGTGTATCATTTGTTCTTTTGTCATTTGTTTTAATTAAAAAGGTGCTTCTTCAAGTCCCTCAGGTTTGCTTTTAATGATTATCCATCTGCCTTGTTGGTCTCTATCCTCCTGTGGCATTACTCCTTCCTTATAAATACCGTAAGCGATAAGCCATTTGTAAAACTTGGTTCGACTCACGCTCATCCTACCTCTCGGTCCATAGTCAGGATACTCATCCACAAAGTTTGAATACAACTCGTTTTTATAAAGTCTCGTATCAGCCTGCAACATAACCTCTCTGTTCTGATGCGTATCAACAAGTCCACACCACTCAATAAACTCGTGGCAAGTCTCTGCTGACAACTGACGAATCTTAAGGTTCACAAACTTACTCTTGACAAGTCCGGTCTTGATATAGTTAGTTAAACAACCAATCATATAATTGTCAAACTCACACCAATCCTCATCGTTCCAATCGCCAAACATCAACTTACCAAACTCATCAAGTGGCGTGAACTCTTTGGTATAATACTGATGCAACTCCAACTCCCACTTTCTTCTTGCAAATGAATTGCCGGCTCCCTTAATCGCATAGTTCGTAGTGATGGCAATCTTCGGAGACCTACTGAATGGTATCTTGATGGCGTCCTTGTTTTTCTTCTCGAGTGTCAACCCTTCTGTAACCACTGAAAATAATCTCTCGAAGTCAAAATGCTTTCTCACATCATCGAAGCAAAGTATCTGCGTGTCTGCTGACACCAACTGATAAGCGAAGCTACGCTCAAAAGCAAATGACTTGCCATCAATAACAACCAATTTCTTCATCTTACTAAGTGCGTTCATAAGTAGTCCCTTCCCTGTTCCACCCTCAGGGTTATCGCTGATAACCTCATCGTTCAAGATAATTGCCGGACAAAATGATAAGTTCTTATATCCGTGCATCAAGAATCCAAGCGTACTCTCCATTGACTTAACTCGCTGCTCATCTCCACCGTTGATATTACTCACGAATTTTTTGAAGTCACATCTCTCGGTCACACTGCAGATATTAAAGTTCCTGTCTATCACGTGGTCTTTCCACACGTATCCTCCCAAGTCCAAGTAGTCAAGTGTTATTACTCCATCCTTGCTAATCTTCACAGCACAATTCTTGTAGTACAAGTATGACGCATCTTTGGTATCAGCAATAAAATAAATCTCAATCGTTGAAAGCAAAGACAGAAACTCTTCTTTGAAGAATCTTGTATTGTCAGCGAAGTAATTGTAAACTCCAATGTCATCTAACTCCAACAAGTGCGTAAGCACGAAGTCCTTAATCTCTTTCTCAGAAGTGTGGTCAATCAAATTGTTTGTAACCTTTACGAATATGTAGTTCTTCCCACCCTCAGGGCAATACTTGTAGAAGCCATTGTCTTCCAAGAACTGCTTGAACTGTACGTGCACAATCTTTATGACTCCTCTATCGTTTCTGTCCCAAAAAGTTTGCATTGCATTCTCTTCCTCAACTTTATTAAGTACCGATTCAATAGTCTCGCTCTCCAAATTGGAGTCTTGCAATTGGATGCGAATTTCTTTTTTTGATACACCTCTCCTCAGCTTTGCTTTAATGGTATTGATACGCTCCTCATCTTCGTAGTACTTAGTACCGAAGTTCGTTGTATGCCTGTACGCAGAGTCAATGGTTGTTCCAATCTCTCTGAGTGTAAAGTCTTCTGTTGCAAACTGATTGATTACATAAGATGCAAGGCTCTTGTTTATACCGAAGTCATTGAACGCCATCGCAAGCACATACGCATTCTGATTACGTTGTCCCTCGTGCATAGGATACTTTTTCTCCCACCACTTTACAAGTATCTCCACAATCTTATTCTCATCCGTGATAGGAATGGTTGCCTTGTCTCTTGTTCTACTTACCTCAGTGTACTCAGGCTCCTCAATCTTATCCCAAATGCTACTATTCTCATTAATCGCAATTAGAGGGTCATACGACTCGTAACATACTCGGCTGAGGTTCTTGCTCGTCTTGTCGAAATAAGCCGAGTTAAAGTACTTTTCTAATGAATTAAAGTACATCGTGTGGTTCTCTGCATCTGCCGGAATCTTAACCAACACTTTTAGACCATTGCCCGAAGGGGAAATGAATACTGAAAACACATACTTGTTCTTTGATAAGTTCTCTTTGTCTTGCAATAATTCTTTCTGCTTGGTATATCCATCGAAGTCCAAACATATCAATCCTGAATGCTCAAGTAATGAGGCATCTGTTCTCTTATTAAACGTACCGCTAAAACATATCGCAGGTAACTGCTTCTTTAGTTCCTGTCTCTCAGGCTTGCTCTTTTCTAATCGTATTCTCTTCACTAAATCCTTAGTAGCACCGGCTCCGTCCTTCATTCTCTCGAGTATAACGTGTACATCTCGGAAGAATGGCGTGTCAGTATCTCTAATATTTTGGAATATCGTCACGTTATGTACCATCTTATGTCGGTTTTATGTCGTTTTAAACTATCTAACTATCTGATTACTAATACTAATGTCGATTATGTCGATTTTAAGTTCAAATTATAATCAAAGAAAATAAAAAGAATATAAAAACACATATAGAGAATATAGGGAAAACACATCGACATTTTCGTCACGCATTAGAGGTAAAAAAAGGGGAAGTTTTCACTCCCCCGATTCTTTTTCTAAATGGGTGTTAATTCTAAAATGGAAGTTCGCCATCTTCATCTTCTGCAACCTCAGGTTCAGGTGCCTTTTGCTTAGGCGTAGCCTGTTTCTCTGATTGTGGCTTCATACCACTTTGTGCAGTCGGCTCATAGGTATCCAACTCAATGTAATAATTGCCACTACGTGCAGTCTTTACATTAAGGTTAATCCATCCGCCCTTCTCGTGCTGTCTGATGAATGCTACTCCATCGTCTGCCTTGATTGATAATCGCCCAACTACAAAGTCAGGTGCTTTTTCGTTCCTCTTGAATGAGAATCCGTCTGCAAAGATTTTTTCTTCGTTTGCCATTTTGTTCTATTTTTTTTGTTGCCTCAGTCTATTTGTACCAATCAAAGACCTCTGAGGCTAAGCCTATAATTAGTTGAGGTCGGGGCAGGAATTGAACCTGCAGTAACCAATTAACGGAATCAAGCCACTAACGTAGGTGCCACAATTTTCCGTCACCCGACCATTTGCTTGTCTTTCCAAGCTGTCTGAATGAGGGTATTTTGTACGTAATTCAGGAACCTCTCATTATCTACCTTAGTTGTCGTCAGAGTGGGAATCGAACCCACACCATCTCTTACGAGTGCTCTAATTCCTCTAAGACTCCATTTAATTAGGAGCATTAAGCTATCTGACTGCCTGTGTCTTTGAAGACACTTGCTTCGGGGGATGCAATATTATAATAAATATTCGTCAATGTAGTAGTTCACAATATCATCTGATGGGTAAGCACTAAAATATTTATCATATATCTGAATTGCTTTGCCAACTTTGATTTCGCCACCTTTTACAAAGTCTTCTGTTGGTCTAAAAATACCAAGTACTCCGGTGCCTTTGTCAATAACGTAGAACACCAATGGCTTACCAAACAACTCCTGATAAATGTAGCACTGAGAATCGTAATTGTACTGCTTTGCTGTGTACTTAAACTTATGAATGTCACTCGTAGTCTTAAGGTCAATCACTGCATTGTCAGTAACAATATCAGCCTTCCCTTTCCACATCCTTCCTTGAATCGTTCCAACTGCCGGAGTCTCATACTCATTACCTGCTTTGTAAATCTCATCATAGAACGCAATGTTCCCATTGATAATACTTACTAAGTTTTGAATCTCGTCCTGCTCCTTCTTCAACATACAAAAAGGTAGGTTGTTTTCTTCGCAGAATAACTTATACTCTTTGGTAGTACGTGTACTCACATCTACTGCCGGCATACCCTTCGCTTTCTCAGGCTCCAAGATTAACTGATGAAAGTATCTGCCATCCATAAATGCTTTATTGTCTTCACGTGTCTTACCGAAGTCTTGAGGATTGCTAAGCAATATGCCTATGTCTGAATTAGATAAATAGTTCTTGCCATACCCATTGTAATACTCGTTGTCATCTCTGAGCAACGTTATAATTTCTGATACTTGATTTTCCATTACTCTGCGTTTAAAATGTTAGCGATTTCTTTCTTTAATGCCGGACTGATTTTATACTTGCGTGTAAGCTGTGCACCAATCTTCTCAATACCTAAAGACTTGTTAGCCGTTACGTATTTCACAACTGCGTTCCAATTGTCAGTACCTTTTTTCAAGTCTACCAATCCATCACCTACTGCAGGTGCTGTCTTTTTAGGAGCCTCAACTTTTGTAGCTGTAGTCTCTCCCTCAGGTAAATCTTCTCCTGCATAAATATAAATCCCCAACCCAAACATCGCTAAGTTCTTAACCAAGCAACGCATAATGGTTTTGTTAATGTCGAACGTAGTCGCTGACTCAACCTTCTTGTCGCCATAGCGTGAACTATAGCCGTACTCAGTCTTCTTCATTGATTTATTCGCCCCATCCATCACCGGCAACCACATCTCAAGCGTCTCGCCTTCGATAGTTACGGTAGTGTGGCACATAAATCCAAGTGCATCGTCATAAGTCGTTTCACCGATTTTGTACGTGGCATCAGGACACTCAGTCTTTGTCTTTGACCAAGCCCACGCCCAAGATAAATAAGTTAGATTGCTTTTCTTTTCAACGTGGTCGTTCACATTGATGGCGGATAGCCTTTCAAAAACCGTTGGTTTCTTTTCCATTTGATTTGATTTGATTGATTGATTTGATTTGATTAAGAAAGTTGATTATTCCACGCTTCTTGCATTTCGTGTGGAGCATCAAAATACTTCTGTAATTCAGCAAGTGCTTCCTCTGTACTTGAAAACGGTATTGTCCTACATCCTACACGGATTACGCATCCTCTTGACATAAACTGAATGTTGATTTCCCAACGACTTAAAGCCTCTTGCTTTGATGGTTTCCACTCTTGTGGCATAGGTTCTTCTCTAATTACATTTTCCATTTGATTTGATTTGATTGATTACTGATTTGATTAGATAAACACCGCTCTCTCTACATCCTTGACAATAGACACGTAGTCCTTGTCTTCTGCAATCTTCTGCTCAACCGCAGTGATGCCGTGAATGATTGAGGAGTGCTTAATGTCGTAGCCTGCTTCGTTCATATACTTTTGGATATAGGTAACTTGCATAGGTCTCTTTGAGCATAGGTAATACACGAGATGCCTCGCATCCACAAACTCCCTCTTCTTTGACTTTGAGAATATATCTTCCTTATTAATATTGAATAAGTCGGCAACCCTCTCCACATACTGATTAAAAACATCGTGCTTCATAAAATAATTTAATTTAAGACAACAAATATACGAGAATATGTTCACAACTCGTTCATTTATTTGTTAATTTTTTCCCACAATTTTATTTCTGTTTCATCAAGGGAACGGCTCTTAAACTCATCATCTAAATAAAACTCACCTGATTCTAAAACTTGTATGTACATTCCCCCCACGTAGTGTACAACGTCAGTACAGTCCTTACGTAGCTTCTCATTTGGATTCTTGTCAAGGAAAGATTCCTTGCACATAAAACGCCCGCTGTTGATAAATTTTTCCATTAGATTAAAGTTTAAGGGAGCACAAGGCTCCCGTTGATTTGATTAAATTTCGTACAAATATAGTTCAATTTATTTATAAAACAATAAATCGCTATACTTCACATACACAAAACCATCGTGAATGATTTTGTCTGCATTATCCCACGACTCCTTCGTGATGATATGACCCTCAGGAAAATTTGGATTAGCCTCCAACTCCTGAATTAATAAGGACGCTTGCTCCTGCAACATCCTTAGTCTGTCTATTAGTGTTTCTTGCTTATCCATAAACCACCTCCCCCATAGTTAGGTATTGGAACACAACGTCTGCTGAGTCTCCATCGCCCTCTTCTTTTAAGTGCCTATCTAATGCCCACTTGTTTGGACTCTCTGCAAGCAACTGCAGGCGTGCCTGCATAGTGCCACGTGTGATGACGCCTATTACCTCATCTTCATCTTCTGCATCATTTATAGCTACCTTCACATCGTGGTCTAAGATAGCTTTTAGGATTGCTGTACTAAGGTATGGGTCTTCCTCTTTAGGAACCGCTTTGCGGATTGCTTTGATTGACTCCTCAGGTAGAAAGTACCAATAGTTACTGCCTCCTTCTAATGCTGTTACGAAAATATCTTCTAAGACTTCTCGCTTTACTCCTTGAATGATTTTGATTTCCATTTTATTTGATTTGATTTGATTGTAAATATTGAAACACTTCATCGTACACTGCATCGAACTCTTCTTGAATTTTCTCAGTGTACCTCAACTCTCCATTGCCATCATCATCTTCGTTAGTGTCGTACAAGTTAACACCCTCCCCCTCGTACTTAATTTCGATAAACAATGCGGTCATCTCTGATGCCAATTCGTTCAGGTAGAACGTGGCTTTTGGCGTGCCATTGATTACATTTTCCATTTGATTAGTCTTTTAATTGTTTGATTTCTAAATCCTCACACGTGTAGTCGATGGCTAAAAAGATTTGCTCCATCGTAGCATCATTGGTCATTGCCCTGCTAAGCACATCGTAAGCCTGCTCTTTACTGCAATCGTAATTTTGCATAACGTCATCAACGCACCATAGGTTTTCTACAAAGTACCCTTTGCTTCTGAGCAACGCACGTGCTGTCGCCCCATCATTCAATTTTTCTTTTAATCGCTTTACCTCATCCCGAAGAAAGTCGATTTCCAAGTTGGCACTTGCCACTTGACTCATCTCGTAGTGATTTTTTGACATACTGATTTGATTTGATTATAAATTAATTTGATAAAAATTATTACACATAGTAACGAATAGATAGTGATAGCCAAAGGCACCGACACTAAGAAGAAGTAAACAAGCCCGAAGGATATTTTAAAAAACTTTTTCATAGCATTTGGTTTAAAATGAAATAACATCGAAGTCCTGATACATCTCAACTGTTGCCTTAGGGTACGCATTTTGCAACTCAAAGACATAGTCGTCATTGTCATAAAGAATATCATTCTCCCTTTCATAGGCTACCATTGGCTGAATGATTTTTTTGATTTGTTCCTCATCTAAGGTTGTCATTAGGTAGAAGTCCTCTTCCGCCCAAGCACTCGTGTTGATTTTAAAAACTTGCATTGTCGTGGTTTTAATGTTTGTTAAATTTAATAAATTTTCCGTTTCATCTTTTCAGAATCATCAGTCGGGACAACTCATCCCGATACGGAGGGCAGTGTCTTTGAAGACACCACCCATCGCCACAAGCCTAAGGTTGGAATCGTAATACCTCAGACTCAGTGAACCACTCATCGCAACCACTACAATGATAATTTGCGAACGCATCGTGCTCTAAATCGTGAAAGCAATTCACACATATAGGTTTCTCATTCTCTATGTCGAACTCGCAATCGTCACACTCATCGTCCAATATGTCTAACAAGCACACACTCTTCGGCTCATCGTAGCCCATCTGAGAAAATATGCTTTGATATTTTTTACTCTCCCTCTCATCCTCTTTCTCCCAAAAACTTAACGGCTTATAATTTTGCGTGTAAGTTTTGTGATGCTCTTTTCCGTCTGCTGTCTCACGAATGTTGAAGTATATCCAACACTTAAGCACTCCGTTCTTAGTAGTCACATCAACTTGCTTCCTGCGATACCAATCAGGATGACCCTCCAATCTATCTAACTGAGCCAACACACCTGAACTGACTTTGAATATGTCCACCTCCACGTGATGACCTTGTCCACTCTTCTCAATCAAGTAAGGTAGTCCACTGATGATAAGCGGATACTTGCTCTTCGTGTTCCCTTTGGATACAAATTTTGAAGCACTGAGGTAGTGATGGTAATTGTTGTACCCCTTCTTTAACGTGCCGTAGACAGCAATTAAATTGTCCTCAAGGACGTTGTCCTTGCTGTACCAAACGCCATCCCTCTGACTCCACAACTCTTTGTTGTAGATTTGGTATGTCCTGCTGTGCGTGTTAACCGATACAAACCTGCACTCATACTGCTCCAACTCCTTCTTCCACTTGTGGCGTGGTATCTCACCCAAGTTCTCTGCTAATACTTTTGAGTCACTCTTCTTGACATTGCCAAGTGCTCTGATAGTTCCGTTCATCATAAGCCACTCTTGTTTGTTGCTCCCGCATCTGAATGGATGCGTGTTGTCTTTGTTGATAGCACCAATCGTGGCGTATCTAAAGTGAGCAATGAATGGTCTCGCTGTGTCGAGTATCTTATACTCTGCTGATTTGTGATACGTTACCTCGAACGTATCCAACCATACAACTCCCAATCCGTGGGGATTAATTCGTGCTGAGGTCTTTGCAACCTCCTGAGGGACTTTCTTCCCTTTCTGCTTGATAATGATTACACACATAAGCTAAATTGGTTTGTGGGCAGTGTCTTTGAAGACACAGAACCCGATGATTGAACTAATATTGAACGAAGATACGACATAATTTAGACATAACCAAATTTATTTTTCAATAAAGTTTTTTGGCTGTCATCATTTTCCTATCTATTGTCAACCCTTCTGCTGAAAATTTGTAAAACGCTTTGTCGATAGCCTCCCACTTTGTGTGGGCGACTACCAAGCAAAGACTTTTTTTCAAATAAAAAACTCTGAAACAATACTGATTCTCCATATCTGATTTGATTTAAGTTCTCTCATCCCAAAGGGATGCGAGTATTTTTAATAATCATCCTCCAACCTCTCCCCTGCATACGATGGGTCGAAGTATCTATCCTTACGATACGGGTACTTGTTGCTGTCATAACACTTGTCGCACCAATCCCCCGTACCATACCCGTAGGCGTCACATCTGCTTTCGACTATCTCCTTCGTGTCTTTGGTCTCGCATCCTCTACACCTCGGTAGATTCTCGTAGCACCTTTCACATAGGTCATCCTCAAACCACATATCGTGGCGTCCTTGTGGGCGTGAACAACTTGAGCACTCCCACACATCATTTGCTTTTGTCATTTTAATTTGCGTTTAGTTACGTGATAGATTCTGATTCCGTCCTCGATTTTCATATCAATGGGATACACTGATACGAGCACATCAAGGTAGTGCTTGTACTCCTCCAACTTATCCGCAGGTAAGTAAAGAAGTCTGTCGATAACGTCCTGAATAATCTCATTACGTTGGGTCTCAATAGTCATTTGTTCTTTAGTCATTTGAATTTGATTTAAACTGTGATTGATAAAACATAATTAAAAAACTCGTATAGAGGCATACTTGAATACTTAACCGCATCCGCATACGTATCAAAGAAGTACTCTTCATTATCCCTTTGAATTGCAAACTTAATCGCATACCCTCCCTGATAATTGGTAAAGTGGATAATCTCAATCCAATTATCTAAGACAATGTGCCCTTGCGTCTTTGTCGGGTCATAGATTGCGTACTTGATTCTTGCCGTTGGACATTGCTCGTAGTACACCACGAATAATTCCTCCATCATTTGTTGATAATCTTTAGTCATCTTGATTTGATTTAAGTGGTTTCCGTTTCGTCCTTTGGGACTCATCAGCCCGAGCAACACACTCAGGGACGCAGTGTCTTTGAAGACACCGCCACTTGTTAAGCAAGGCAATAAGCCTCAGATAAAATTCTCACCGCCTTATCTACATCCTCAGGACGGACAACTACAAAATAGTTAGGTCGATACACGCCATCAGTATCTGACTCCGTCTTTCTTGTTGGTATCCCTTCCCCGTTTAACATTGCCTCCACCGGCTCGATGCTTGCCTCTTTCAATGAATGAAACACCGCATACACCGGCTTACTGTAACCCTCCGGCATCCACTCACTCGTCACATCAAACTCAGGCTCCTGCACATTCGCCCCATCCACATATTCAATCCCATCATTCCACGCATCCACGTTGACCCATCCACCCTCCCACGCCCTGCCATTGAGGAACCAATTGCCCCTGACTTGTTGGATATGCACACCGCTCAATCCATTGAGCCTCTCCTTTGTGGTTTTACTCTTCCATCCTGCATTGCTTATCCATAAGCCATCCCTCCTGATTTCGGCTATCTTGTTGTCGAATAGCCATAAACTCTCACCATCCGTTCTGCTGTTGTCGATTCGTAATGAACGGCTATTTTGAAAAGCGTTCACGATATCTTGTGTTATCTGTCTCATTGTCAATTGATTTAAATGGTTACTTAATTATTTTCTTTAACTCAGTCTCAAGCATTTGCATAGAGACAGCGACTAAGAAAATTGATGACATCCATACAAAAAGGGTAACACCTGCTGACGTGTTAAACTTGTAAGGCAAATAAACTCCGATAATTGCTCCTAATAAGCCACTACCAAATAAGATTCCGATTTTTGTGATTACTGATTTTTTCATTTTGATTAGATTTGATTGATTAATAAATTTTGTTCTGCTTGCTCCATAAAGTAGTCGAACTCAAAAATAAGACGCCACTCGTGTAAGGCTTGCTCGTTGGGAAATGTCATCCCGTTGTGGTTTACTGATTCCATTTGATTAAATTTTTTGTGGTTTGCTGTTTCGTTCTTTAGAACTCATCAGGAGGGATACTCATCCCCCGACAGCGGAAGTGTCTTTGAAGACACTCCCTCTCGTGATTAATAGTTTCGCACGTATTGTGCAATATCTTGATGCACCTCACCTTTCAGAATGTACGCCCTGAATAGCTTTGATAACCTCAACACCTCGTTGGCGTCATCCTCATTGCCATTATACATTGAAACAATGATAGGCTTGATTTTCTTAAGCAATCCTTCGTGTGAGCCATTAGGCGTTGCGATGCTGTAGTTAACAATCTCATACATTAGCTCATATCTCCTCATCATTTGCTTAACTGACTGAAAGCGAGACGGAACCCTAAACTCAAGGCATCCACCCTTTACAAGGGCTAATTGGTACTTGTGGTGCCAATTGGTAGACTCGGTTGAATTTTGCATCCTGCTATTGTAACTGCAATAACTATTTGCTATTCGCTTTTTGAATAGAGCAAGGACGATACCGCAATTTTTACGAATGGCATCCCTCAAGGCATCACCACTCATCCCCTCACAAGCTATGGTGATATGACCGCCACACCTTCTATCCGAAGGGCTAAACCTATCATCGATAATCTTTTCAGCCTTGTGCATCATATCATAAACTTTTGTCCTCCACCCACCTGCAGGTAACAAAGGGAGCACGTGGGTAACGGCTTCGTATCCGCACGACCCATCACGCTCAAACCCACAAAATAATTCATATTCACGCACCGCATTACGGCTCAATTGGTTTTTCTCAACCTCAAACCCAATTGTAAATTTAGAGGCATACTCACCGCTTTCAAACTTAATCGAACTACGCTGTTGTGCCGGCTTAAGCCCTGCAATATCGACAGCGTGTTTGCTTTTGTTTAGAAACAATGGCGAAGGCTTAGAGTGGTAACTTGCCACTTGACCCCTTCGACTTTCTCCTGTTGTTGAATAAATGATTCCGTTCATTGTAGTAAATTTTAGGTGGTTAAATTATCTATTTTGTAAACTGAAATTCAATACAGCGATTGCCTCCCTGATTTGCTCATCGCTGTTTGTGGTTTTTACTAAGCCGTTTGCATCGATACGCACTGAAACATTGCCGGCTTCGTTTTTGTACGTGAAAGTTAAAATGGTTTCAACACGTGTTTCAACTTGTGGCTCACTTTCAGCGTCTCCGCTTTCAGCGTCTCCGCCTTCTCCACCTGCATTGGTGCCCGACTCCACCTGCTTTGCAAATTTTAATAAACCCTCAAGGCTTCTATTCGGCTCCTCACCTTGAGCCTCTACCTCATTGCATTTTGCATTGAATGACTCGATAACCTCGGGCTGTAGGCGTCCTGCTTTCACTACTTTGTAGAAAAAACTTTTTTGCCATCCAAAAACTTTTTGTCCAATCTCCTCATTGCTCCAACTGATACCCTCATCGGTGCAAACTCTTTGCCCCTCCGGTGATTGAAACCAATCTACAGCCGTAGTAACTAACTTACTCAAGGCAAGCGTTTGCTCGAATTTCTTTTTCTTAGCATTCGTGATAGTACGTTGCACGCTCCTAATTTCGCTCAAGTTCAAGCCCTGCTTGACTTGTGGTAGGCTTAGGAAAGCCGTTTCGATTGATAGTAATTGACTCATTGTGTTCATTTTTTGGTTATTAATTGATTAATTCTTTCACAAATATAGTTTATTACTCCATTCCACCAAATAAATATTTGCTTTTTTTTGGCTCATTACGTGAAACCCTTATGAATAAAGGGCTTGAGGCTTCGATATTCTTGTACTATGTTTGAACTAAGGATGAACAAAGGAGGGGCAAAGCCTTCTTTCTAGGGGCTTTGTGTCTTTAAAGACACTAACAAAGGGGAACGGCAGGCAATGTCAGGCAATTGCAGGCAATGAGCGTAAAACGTACTATCACGAATGCTAAGAAAAAGAAATTCGAGCAAACGCTTGCCTTGAGTAAGTTAGTTACTACGGCTGTAGATTGGTTTCAATCACCGGAGGGGCAAAGAGTTTGCACCGATGAGGGTA